>ERZ772909.54-NODE-54-length-96558-cov-31.004197_pt1 | contig 96558 bp, 67 predicted proteins | sample MGYA00511137_ERZ772909 | MGnify/ENA primary metagenome ERZ772909 (study PRJEB29015, sample SAMEA2738095) | human oral metagenome | biome: human oral; feature: human-associated habitat; material: saliva | place: China | collected 2270 ... | reverse complement strand
ATTAGAACCTATGGAAAACAGATGGATTTTTTTGCACTTCGATTTTGAAAGTGCACGATAAATATCATATTTTTCAACTCGGTACATCTAGCAGTAGTAGTAGAAACTTTTCTTTTCAAACAGAGCATTCTCTCTCGTTGTTTTCTACCACGCCATGGAGTTTTACCATCAAACCTTCGTTCTCTAAGGTCACATTGAAGAACCACTCAGAAAACAGTGGTGCGTCATTCGACCGCAATGTTAGTCATCTCTTGGGCAATGCTTGGAGCGATAGCATTCGTCTATTTTCTCTTGGCGAAACGCTCAACGCATACGGTATTAGTCATGCTAATGTATTGTCTTTTGCACCAACCACAATAACCAATGCAAAGCTCGAAATAGAGAAAAGTATCGACATACCACACACTGACGATAAGCTAACCTTAAACGCATCAGCCTATCGAGCACGTACTACGCTAGAGACTTTTTCGTTGCGGCATGTAGATTACATACGTAATGCACAAAAACAATCACAACATCAATATCGAAACGAGGACCATGATCAATGGACATGGACTGCGCAAGCTAATTACCTTCTCCGTTGGAGCAATTGTCATAGTTTCAGTGGAAAGCTATCCTACGAACGCGATCAATTAAATTCTAGCGACCAATTTTATCAACTACACCATTTGCCTGGATGGACGCTACAATCTGATGTTGAGAAATTGCCTAATAATGATTTTTTACAGCAAGCAAAAGACTCACGCAATAGTAAATCATACCAAGACTGGGGAAACAACCTTGTAGGGGAACTAGGTTATATGTTCCAAAAAGGCAAGTATGACTTAAATGTAAGTTTTCCCCTTCGCTATGTGCATCGAAAATTGGACTTTTTTCAGAAGAATAATGACCAAACCGTCTACCGCTCTCAATTTTTCCCAGACGTAAATGTGCATTTTTCTACTTGGCTACGTGGACAAACAGGCTATAATTATAGTTTTAGCTATGAACTTAAGCATGAAATGCCTATGATGCTGCTTCTTGTGCCACAAACAAACGATATAAATCCTCTATTAATGGTACAAGGCAACCCAGGACTCGATAATATCACTCAACACAAGATAAATGGCAGATTCTATTGGGCTCCAACAATGAGACACAATCATACGGTGAACATGAACTACACCTACACCGATGGGCTCACCTCTTCCATGTTGTTATACAATGAGCGTACAGGGGTAACAACATCCAAGTTTAGAAGTGTCAACGGCAATCAGTACCTGCAAGCATCTTTGGAAGACGCAGTGTTTCTCACTCCCAGATATACCCATAAACTCACCAATAAGATTTCCTTCAACTACACGAAAAGTGTAGAATACAATGGTCTATCGCTTCAAGAAGCTGACAAACCAAGCACGGTGCATAACTATTATTTCATTGAGGAAATAAACTATTCATTTACTATTCCAAATACAAAGATACGCGGTGAACTAGCTCCGTATGTTCATTTTCATCGTTCGGCTTCTATTCGCGATAATTTTAAGCCACTTCATGCAACAACCTTCGGTTCTCATGTAAGCGTTTATGCGGAACTTCCTTGGTCAATGCGTTTGCAAACAGACTTACGCACCATTAGCCGCCGAGGATACAACGATGAGTCAATGAATGACAATGAGTTTATCTGGAATGCGAACCTCACCAAGGCTTTTTCCAATAAGTTCTCTATAAGCCTTGAGGCTTTCGATCTACTTGGACAGCGCAAGAATGTAGTACGTTTTGTGAATGCACAAAGTAATACAGAGAGCATATATAATAATCTACGTCAGTATATTATGCTCCATCTTACGTTGTCACTGAACAAGCGCTAGAAGATGAACTCCAATTCAACAGCAGAAGGAAATTTTATTTGATTGTTGAGTAGATTGTCTACCGTATGAACGAGGGCGTAGTGAGCTACGTCGAGAACACCCGAGAAACAAGATGCCAACAAGAAAAGATGGCAGGAAGTAATCTTTTCAATAACCAGTAATATTTTTACGGTCTAATGACCGATTGGGGTTTACCAAACACAAAAAGGAGATGATGCAAAAACGAGGTTTGCATCATCTCCTAACCTTATAATTTAGTTATGTGTCAGCAACTAAAATTTAGCACTCACTTGTAAGTCTAGGGTGTTGTAATGGCCACCACGCACCGCCAAATTGCGATCCACGGTGTGCGTGTAGTTCAATTGCAAAACATATTGTTTGCCGAGATAGTAATTGAGGGCAAGTCCCCAGTTGGTTATCAAACTGTTCCAGCGCGTGGCATCATCGCGATAGCAGTCCCAGCGACCATAAACTTTCAAATCCTTGCATTGTGGCACTGGCACTCCCACCATAGCATACCAACCATCGCTTTCTGTGGGGCCACCTTTAGTCGTTCCTCCCACGCTATGCGCATATTCTCCACGTGCACTCCACGCACCTTCGTAGGTGAAACCTATGTCGTAGCGCGCACGGCGCAGCGTGTTCTTGGGATTTTTCTCGTCGGTGTAATAGCCATTCCATCCAAACGCACCGATGCGCAAGTCTTTTGTGGGCATTACCCACAATCCACCAATCAAATCCTTGTGGCGGTCAATATCCTTGTGGTTGGTGCCTTGACCGTTGTAAACACCCACTTGGTAGTGCAACAATCGATGGCCGTCGTTCATTGGCAACAGGTCTCCTTGCATTTGAAAACCTACGTCGCGACCATTAGACACGTGTTCGCCGATGCGGTCGCCGATGCTTTGCAATTTTATGGCAATTTGTGAGAAACTGCCGAAACCCACCATCATAGGGTGAATAGGGTTGTCGAAACCAAAGCAACGCTTGAATTGTCCCAAACGAGGTTGCCATTCTTTGTATCGCGTCCATTCGGTGTAGGCATCAAGCACTCTCGGTCCTCTGTCCACGCCAGGCGCACCGCTGAGTTCTAATTGCAAGCGATAAGCCACATCTTTCCAGACCATACCATTGGCTAAGGCACGAACAATGCGTACATTGAAACCGCCATCGGTGGCCATATTTTCCCGGTCTGTTGTCGAGTACTGCGTCATAATGCAACCACCCAGTTTTACCGTGGGTTTGAAGGGTGCTTCCACTTTTGGTGTTCCCTCCTTTGGGGTGCAAGCAGGTGCTTCTTCCAACGATCTGGAAAAGGCCGTTGGTGTTTTGGCAGCAGTGTCCTCTTGCAGGTGCATCGAGGGGTTCAAATCACTGGCGTAAGCCTGAGAAGCGCATAAACAACTGGCAGCACAGGCCATAAAGACAACGAGATGTTTCATAAATGAGAGTTTCTAACGTTAAAGCTTTTCAATGCAAAGATACAAAAACTCCATACACCATAAAGCATTTACTGCGCTTTTTTACAGAGTTCGTTCATCTTTTTCGCAAGTAAACTCATTTTCTCGCTCATCTTCAATTTTCGCTGCAATGACGCCCGAAAAGAAATAAAAATGTCAGGTCTACTTGTAAAAATCCCCCTTTAAGCGTTGGAGAGTTGATTTTTTCTTTTTATATTTGCAGCACTGAAATGAGCTGTTTGGGCTCCACAACTTTGTATAATACTTCACAATAATAATCCATTATGGAAGAAATCATCGATAAACCTTACGTGATTGGCCTCGATATGGGCGGCACGAACTCCGTATTCGGTATTGTAGATCAGCGTGGAACGATTCTCGCGCAAACAGTCATTGCTACCAAAGACTATCCCGACATCAACGACTACGTGGCCGCTGCTGTGAAAGCTTTGCAACCTGCACTTGATGTGGTGGGGGGCATTGACAACATTCGTGGTATGGGCATCGGTGCGCCAAGTGGCAATTTCTATAATGGCACCATCGAACGTGCTGCTAACCTCATTTGGCAAGGAGAAATTCCCATTTGCGATCTCTTTGAAGAAGCACTTGGCATCCCTGTTCGCGTGACGAATGACGCTAACGCTGCTGCACTGGGAGAAATGACCTATGGTGTGGCGCGTGGTATGAAAAACTTTATTATGATTACCCTCGGCACTGGTGTCGGTTCGGGCATCGTTGTGGATGGTCGTGTGGTTTATGGTTCTGACGGTTTTGCCGGTGAACTCGGTCACGTGGTGATTGATCACTCTGAAGCTGGTCGCCAATGTGGTTGCGGCCGCAAGGGTTGTCTTGAAACGTACTGCTCGGCTACGGGTGTGGCACGCACTGCGCGCGAATTCTTGTCAAAGTCTGACGCTCCCTCTCCTCTTCGCGACATCGATCCCGAAAAAATCACTTCATTTGATGTGTTCCAAGCAGCAGAGAAAGGCGACAAAATAGCGCTCGAAATCTTTGAATTTACGGGTCAACTCCTGGGACGCACCTGCGCAGACTTTGCCACTTTCAACACTCCCGAAGCTTTTGTGTTCTTCGGCGGTCTTGCCAAGGCTGGCGAATACTTGATGGAGCCACTCCGTCGTGCATATGACGAACACGTGCTCAAAATTTTCAAGATTAAGGCTAAACTCCTCATTTCCACGCTCAAAGGTTCTGAAGCAGCCGTGCTCGGTGCTTCCGCTCTGGGTTGGGAATAATACCCCTCTATGGGGATTGTTTTTCGCGCTATCCCCTTGTTTTTGTTCTGATAATACAACAACTCCTCGCTTATTTAGGCGGGGAGTTGTTGTGCTTTAACCCCAATCGGTCATTAGATTGTCAATCATTCGAGCAGGATTTTAGACCAAGTGATAGTTCATTGGCTTTAGTATCCACGAAAATAGTGAGATTGAGCTCTACGGAATAAAATTGTTGAGTTCGCATTGCATTTTTAGGGTAAAAAAGTACGCTAAGTCGAAAGAAGTTTGTATTTTTGGAGACCGAATGACACTTTCTTAGCAAAGAAGTCACAAGATAAAATTGAACCAAAAGTAACGCAATATGATTATCCACTTCCAACTCAATTATCTCACTCAATGGGGAGAGCACATTGCTGTTGAAATCGATGGCAATGCTAATCAGCCTGTCGCTCTATCCACCGAAGATGGCCAACACTGGGAGACCACCGTCAAATTGTCTGATCGTCATGCCGGAGAATTGGTGACTTATCGCTACAGTGTGTGGCGTGGACATCAACGCGTACGCCAAGAACGTGGTGCACAGCGACACATCATTCACGCCGAAAGTCAAGTAGAAGCTGCTTATTTTGCCAATGACAACTGGCGCGATTTACCTCAACACAATGCTCTCTTCTCGCTCGCCTTTTCAGGAGATTTCGGAAAGGAACATCCAGCTACAGCTTCTTTGGCTAAATCTACCTACACGCTGCGTGTGCTTTGTCCCACACTCCGTGAGCGCGGACTGAAACTCGCTATCGTGGGAGAAGGGAAGGCTTTGGGTGCATGGCAACCCACAGGGGCTATCGCTTTTGAAGAAGTGGCAGCCAACCACTGGCAACTGACACTCGATGCGCAACAATTTACTAAAGCCTATGACTACAAATTTGTGACGGTAGACGGCAATGGCAAGGTGGAAGAATGGGAAGGCGGCAACAATCGCCTGTTGGTGGTGCCTGAACTCGCTGAAGGTGTGCACTATTTTGCACCTGAAATAGAACTTTATTTCTCCAACATTCACCCACGTGTGGCAGGTACTGCCGTTCCTGTCTTCTCGCTCCGTAGCGAAGGTAGTCAGGGTGTGGGCGACTTCGGAGATTTGAAGAAAATGGTGGACTGGGCAGTGACGACTAAACAAAAGGCGTTGCAGATTTTGCCCATCAACGACACCACAATTACGGGAACGTGGGTGGATTCTTATCCTTATAACTCTATCTCCATCTATGCTTTCCATCCCATGTATGTGGACTTGAGAGAAGTGCCAAAGTTGAAAAATGCTGCACAACAAGCACAATTCGACAAGGAATTTCGTGAACTCAACGCGCTTCCTCAAGTGGAATACGACCGCGTCAATAAACTGAAGCGCGACTATTTGTTGCTTTCATTCAGAGAAACCGGAAAAGAGTTGCTCAAGACGAAAGAGTTTACCGCTTTCTTGGACAACAACGCACATTGGTTGCGTCCTTATGCGGCATTCTCTTATCTTCGCGACAAATATGGTACTCCCGATTTCAGTAAGTGGCCTGAACACAGCACCTACGAATCAACCCAAATAGAGAAACTTTGCGCACCCGAAAGCAAGGTCTGGGAGTCGGTGGCTTACTACTATTATATACAATATCTCTTGCATGTGCAACTGCTTGCTGCTAGCGACCACGCACGCAGCAAAGGTGTGATGTTTAAGGGCGATATTCCCATCGGCATCTCGCGCAACTCGGTTGAAGCTTGGATTGAACCCTATTATTTCAATATGAATGGTCAAGCCGGTGCGCCACCTGATGCTTTCTCTGCCAACGGACAAAACTGGGGCTTCCCCACTTACAACTGGGAAGTGATGAAGCAAGACGGTTATCGCTGGTGGAAACGCAGATTCGCAAAAATGGCGGAGTATTTCACGGCTTATCGCATTGACCACATTCTCGGATTCTTCCGCATTTGGGAAATTCCAAGCAACAGTGTGCAAGGATTGCTCGGTCAATTCTCTCCTGCGCTTCCTATGTCGCCAGAGGAAATAGGACGTTTCGGTCTTTATTTCCAGAAAGACTTTATGACTTCACCTTTCATCTGCGAGGATATTCTTTATCGCGTGTTTGGAGAACAAAGCGAATGGGTGAAACAGACCTTCTTGGAACATAGTCACTATGATGTTTGGTCGCTCCGTCCAGAATATGCCACACAACGTGCGGTTGAGGCTTATTTCAACAAGGAAGGTAAGTCGTTGCCTAATGCTGAGGCTTTGAAGAATGGTGTGTTCTCGCTCATCAACAATGTGCTTTTTGTGGAAGATCACAAACAGCATGGCATGTATCATCCTCGCATTGCTGCTCAACAAAGTTTGATTTTCGAACGATTGCAGCAACATGAGAAGGATGCTTTCAATAGTCTTTACAATCACTATTTCTACGAACGTCACAATCAGTTCTGGTATGACTGCGCAATGGAGAAACTTCCAGAACTTTGCGAAGCGGCTCCGATGCTTCCTTGTGGTGAAGACTTGGGAATGGTGCCCGACTGTGTGCCCTGGGTGATGAACGAACTTCAATTGCTCTCTCTCGAAATTGAGCGCATGCCGAAAGATCCGAAACACGAATTTGGTCACGTGGAATGGTATCCCGAACGCTCTGTTTGCACTATTGGCACGCACGATATGGCTACATTCCGTGGTTGGTGGCGTGAAGATTACAGTCAAACTTGTCGCTACTACTACGATGTGCTCCACCTCGGTGGTGAAGTTCCTGGAGATGCTCCTGGTTGGGTGTGCGAAGAAGTGGTGCGCCGTCATCTGAATAGTCCTTCTATGCTTGCCATCTTGGCACTCCAAGATTGGTTTGCGATGGATGAAAAATTGCGCTTTGCAGATGTTGAAGGCGAACGCATCAACGTTCCTGCGAATCCCCGACACTACTGGCGCTATCGCATGCACTTGAGCATCGAAAGTTTGCTTCAACAAACAGCTTTCAATCAACGTGTAACCTCTTTGGTGGAACAAAGCGGACGACAATAGTTATCTAATACCTCACACGCGCAGCGGCAACCGCTTTGGTGCAGCTACAATTCACTTTCTGTTCAATGTAGTAGGCTCTATTTCTAGAGCACTACATTGCAGAGAGGAAAAGAGCAGCACTATAACGGTCTAATGACCGATAGGGGTTAAACCCAACGCTAAGCCTCTATGCGCAAGATATGCTATAAAAATGAAACACCTACCTCGCCTTCCCTTTTCTCATCTCTTTAATTTGAGTTTTGGATTCTTCGGCGTACAAATCGCTTATGCACTGCAAAGTGCTAACATTTCTCGCATCTTTTCTACCTTAGGTGCAGACCCACACAATCTTTCTTATTTTTGGATTCTCCCCCCTTTGATGGGAATCTTGGTGCAACCCATCATCGGTGTACTCTCAGACCGCACGTGGACACGCTTCGGACGACGCATACCCTATCTATTTGTGGGTGCTCTCATCGCTGTTTTGGTGATGTGCCTTCTTCCTAATGCCGGAAGTTTTGGTATGAGCGTGGGAGTGGCAATGATTTTTGGGTTGATTTCTCTCATGTTTCTCGACACGAGTATCAATATTGCTATGCAACCCTTCAAAATGATGGTGGGCGACATGGTAAACGAAGAACAAAAATCAACGGCTTACTCCATTCAATCATTCCTCTGCAATGCAGGTAGTCTTGTGGGATATCTTTTCCCCATAGTTCTCACTTGGTTGGCAGTGAGCAACACAGCAGAACAAGGAAAGGTGCCCGACACGGTGATTTATTCCTTCTATGGTGGTGCAGCCATCCTCATCTTCTGTGTCATCTACACCACACTGACGGTAAAGGAATATCCTCCTCAGCTCTACAACGAATATCACCAAATTACTCCTAATGCTGAGACAAACGCAAGCAATCAAACAGAAATCAAACAGAAAGCGGAGTCTTCCAATGTGTTCGCACTGTTGGTTAAAGCTCCTTCCACTTTCTGGACAGTAGGTTTGGTGCAGTTCTTCTGCTGGGCAGCCTTTATGTTTATGTGGACTTACACCAATGGTTCGATAGCCAACAACATTTTCCACACACCAACAATGTTGAAAGACGGAGTGGTTGTGTTGAACACCACGAGCAATGCTTACAATGAAGCAGGCAACTGGGTGGGTGTTTTGTTTGCTGTGCAAGCCGTGGGTTCGGTGTTATGGGCAACGGTGATTCCCTTCTTCAAAAATCAAAAGTTCATCTATGCGCTGAGTCTTCTTCTCGGAGGTGTAGGTTTTGCTTCGGTTTATTTCATCCACGATCAATACCTTCTCTTCGTAAGTTTCCTCCTCATCGGTTGCGCGTGGGCAGCAATGCTCGCCTTGCCTTTCACCATCCTCACCAATTCATTGAAAGGAGGACACATGGGAACCTATCTCGGTTTGTTCAATGGCACCATCTGTCTCCCACAAATCGTGGCAGCAGTGGTCGGTGGTTTGATTTTGAAAGTCTTTACTGTACCCGGACAACTTGCTCCTGAAATTTTGATGCTCGTTGTTGCGGGAGGATTGCTTGCAGTGGGAGCTCTTTGTGTAAGCTTCATCAAACTCCGTGACTAATACATACTATTTCTCATAAATCAGTGTCGCTTTTTGTAATATATCATTTTACAAACGAGCATCTCGTATTTCATCCTCTTGTAAAAAATCCTAAGTTAGGGCATTTTCGACCATGTTTTGCAATAAAAACGCATCAACTCTCCGCGTTTTATTGTACCTTTGCTCTGCATTTCCGCAAGATAAACGATTCTTGAAACGAGATGCACCAGAACTTATAATGATATTCAAAGGAGATTATGCCTCTGTCCCTCACCAAAGTCAGAGAATAGCCCTTCTCATTCATCATTCACACATCAACATTATCTCACAACCCATTCAACGGGGTTTGTTGGATTTGCGTTCTTTCTCAACTACCAAAGTTCACTAGAAGGGTGAGCTTCGGTCTTCACCCGTAACAACAACAGCAACCAAACAAATGCTTCAATGAAAAAAGTAGCTTATCTTCTCTTGGCACTCACGCTCGTTGCCTGCTCTGGCAAAAAACAGCAAGCCTCTCTCCCATCTAGCAACGAATTTGCTGTCGAAACCATCAGTCCACAAACAGCAGATCTCAATACCACATATCCTGCCATTATTAAAGGAGTGCAAGATGTGGAAATTCGTTCAAAAGTGTCGGGTAACATCGTCAAACAATTGGTAGACGAAGGCGATTTTGTCAAAGCAGGTCAGCCTTTGTTTCAAATCGATCCTACACAATATCGTAGTGCCGTGGAACAAGCGCGCGCCGCTGTAAATGTGGTAAAAGCGTCCATCGCAACTCAAGAATTGACTGTGCAAAACAAGCGCATGCTTCGTCAGCGCGACATTGTGTCGCAATTTGATTTGGATGTTGCAGTCAACCAACTTGCCACGTTGCGCGCACAACTTGGACAAGCCAAAGCAGCACTTGCTGCTGCCACCGATCAGTTGAGTTTCTGCACCATTCGCGCCACAAGTTCAGGCGTCATAGGAAGCATTCCCTATCGTTTGGGAACACTCGTAGGACCTTCCAGTCCAGAACCCCTCACCGTGGTGTCAAATCTCAGCACCATGTATGCTTATTTCTCCCTCACCGAAAAACAACTCCTCGAAATGACGCGCACCAGCGGCGGAAGTTCAGCAGCAGTCAAAGACCTACCCGAAGTCACGCTCCTTCTCGCTGATGGCACCACCTACGAACAAAAAGGAAAAGTGAGCAGTCTGTCTGGTGTGCTCGACGTATCCACAGGTAGTGTGAAAATGCGTGCCACTTTTGCCAATCCCCAAAGTATTTTACGCTCTGGTGCAACAGGTCAAATCTCCTTCCCCGTTCACCACACCAACGCAATACTCGTAGCGCAGAAATCCACCTACGAAATTCAAAACAAGAAGTTTGTTTATGTAGTGGGAAAAGACAACAAGGTGAAAGCAACCGAAATTGAAGTATTGCCTCAAAACGACGGACAAACTTATGTGGTGACCAAAGGTCTCAACGTCGGCGACAGAATTGTTGTAGAAGGTGTGAACAAGTTGAGCAACGACGTGGAAATCAAGCCCATCACTCCTCAACAAAGCGAAGCACAACAGAAAAAGTCGCAACAACACATGGCAGAAAAGAAAATGCCTGGACAATAATCCCAAATCGATGATTAGTTCCTGTCATCTTTTCCATCAGTAACACTTTTACGGTCTAATGACCGATTGGGGATAATTCCATCCCCACAAGTATAGGATATTTATGAAACTCGATTTATTTATCAACCGCCCAGTGCTGTCGACGGTGATTTCCATTTTCATCGTCATCTTGGGAACGATGGGATTGATGCAAATCCCCATCACTCAATATCCCGACATTGCTCCTCCCACGGTGCAGGTGTCCACAGCGTATATGGGTGCCAATGCCCAAACCGTGTTGAACTCCGTGATTGCTCCGCTTGAAGAGCAAATCAACGGTGTGGAAAACATGGACTATATGTCCTCATCAGCCACCAACACTGGTCAAGCATCCATACAAATCACGTTCAAAATGGGCACAGACCCCGACATGGCTGCAGTGAATGTGCAAAACCGCGTGGCAAAAGCCACCGGATTGTTGCCTGCAGAAGTAACTCAAGTGGGGGTTATCACGCAAAAACGTCAGAGTTCTATGCTCATGGTCTTCTCTTTGGTAGACACTGAGGACCGCTATTCTTCTGACTTTTTGGAAAACTACACCAAAATTAATCTCATTCCCCAAGTGCAACGTGTAGCCGGTGTGGGAGATGCACAAGTCTTTGCCGGTTCTTATGCTATGCGCATCTGGCTCGATCCCGAGAAAATGGCGTCTTATGGCTTGATTCCCACCGATGTTTCGGCAGTTTTAGCAGAACAAAACATCGAAGCCGCGCCTGGTAACATTGGCGAACGCGAGCACCAAACGTTTCAATACACCCTTCGCTATCGTGGACGCTTGCAGGAAGCATCGCAATTTGAAAACATCGTCATCAAATCGAATGCCGATGGAAGTTTGATTCGTTTGAAAGACATCGCCCGTGTAGAATTAGGAAGCGAATCCTACTCCTTTGGTACCCGCACCAACGGACACAAATCCGTCGGTTGCATGGTATCTCAGATAGCTGGTTCCAATGCCACAAAAATCATTCAAGACATTGAGAAAACCCTAGAAGAAAGTAAATCTTCAATGCCCGCTGGGTTGGAAATCCACATAGCGCAAAATGTCAACGACTTCCTCTTTGCGTCCATCCACGAAGTGGTGAAAACCCTCATCGAAGCCTTCGTGCTCGTCTTCTTGGTGGTGTTTATCTTCCTACAAGACCTACGCTCTACGCTCATTCCCACCATTGCCATTCCCGTAGCCTTGGTAGGCACCTTCTTGGTGCTCAACCTCATCGGTTTCTCCCTCAACCTCCTCACCCTTTCAGCCCTCGTCCTCGCCATCGCCATTGTTGTCGATGACGCCATTGTCGTGGTGGAAGGCGTACACGCCAAACTCGATTTGGGATATACCTCCGCGCGCACCGCTTCTCTTGATGCCATGCGCGAACTGGGTGGTGCCATTGTTTCCATCACCCTCGTCATGATGGCGGTGTTCGTCCCCGTTTCGTTTATGGGCGGCACCAGTGGAGCTTTCTATCGCCAATTCGGCATCACTATGGCAGTAGCCATCGGCTTCTCCGCTTTGAACGCTTTGACCCTTTCTCCAGCCCTTTGTGCCATTTTCCTCAAAGCGCACAACGACCATCGCAGTTTGGGAGAGCGCGTGCAGGTGGCTCAGAAAGCTGCTTTGGAGCAAATGAAGCAAAAGTACGCAGTCAAAGGCAAGAAATTCGGTCTTTCTCTGCCCCCATGGCTCACTCTACTGTTGCTCGTCACCACCATCGTGATGATGGTAGTCGGACTCTTCACCTTCGAAAACGTCATCGTCAGCATCATCGCTTGGTGCATTGCCATTGTCGCCATTTTAGGACTTTTCTCCGACCGTTTTATCGATGCTTTCAACCAATGGTACGAGCGCATCTTGGAGCGATATAAGAAGAATGTAAACCACTTTGTTCGCCGTCCTTGGCTCTCCATGGGGTTGGTGGTCGCTTCCATCGGAGGTTTGTTTTGGATGATGCAAGCCACGCCCACCACCCTTGTACCCACAGAAGACACCGGCACTTTGATGGGTATGGTGGCTATGCCTCCTGGTACCTCTCAAGACCGCACAGACGAGGTGCTCCAACAAGTAGAAAAAATAGTGATGGCATCACCTTTGGTGAAAAATACAATGGTGGTTTCTGGATTCTCCATGATGGGAGGACAAGGTCCTTCTTACGGTTCTTTCTTTATCAAACTCAAACCTTGGGAAGAGAGAAACGCCATCACGGAGAGTGCCAAAATGGTGTTCATCAACTTGTTGCTCGAATCGCAGAAATCCTTCAAAGACGCGCAAGTCTTCTTCTTCCAACCTCCGATGATTATGGGATATGGCATGTCTAATGGCTTCACCCTCAATCTCCAAGACCGCACGGGAGGAGAACTCTCCAAGTTCAATGATGTTGCCACCAACTTCATTACCGAATTGTCCAAACGTCCTGAAATTCAGACCGCACAAACCAACTTCGACACCAGGTTCCCACAATATATCATCGACATCGATGCTGCGCAATGCAAACGCGCTGGCATCTCTCCGCGCGATGTGCTCTCCACTTTGCAAGGTTATTTTGGTGGCTTGTATTCTTCCAACTTCAACCGCTTTGGTAAAATCTATCGTGTCATCGTGCAAGCCGAATTTAGTGCACGCGCCAACATTGAGTCGCTCAACAACATCAAGGTGCGCAATGCACGCGGACAGATGGCACCCATCACGCAGTTCATGACGCTGACGCCCACCGAAGGCCCCGACAATATCAACCGCTTCAACATGTTCACGTCTATTTCCATCAATGGTAATCCTGCCGATGGATACACCTCGGGACAAGCCATTCAAGCGGTGGAAGAAGTGGCAAAAGCAAGCCTGCCCGTGGGTTACACCTACGAATACTCAGGTCTCACGCGCGAAGAACAATCGTCTAGTGGTAACACCACAGCCATTGTGTTCGGTCTTTGCTTCCTCTTCATCTATTTGTTGCTCGCTGCGCAATATGAGAGCTATCTCTTGCCTCTCGCCGTGCTCCTCTCCGTGCCTTTTGGTTTGCTCGGTTCGTTCCTTTTCATCCAAGGCATCGGTAGTTTGAGCTTACTCCCCGGAGTGGCTGGTCAGATTATGGGAGCTGTCTTTGGTGAAGCGCAAAACAACATCTACGTGCAGATTGCTCTGATTATGCTTGTCGGTTTGTTGGCCAAGAATGCCATCCTCATCGTTGAGTTCGCCCTCGACCGTCGCAAAGCTGGCATGAGCATCACCACAGCCTCACTCGAAGGAGCAGCAGCTCGTCTGCGCCCTATCTTGATGACCTCTATGGCAATGATCATTGGGTTGTTGCCCATGATGTTCGCCTTTGGAGTCGGTGCCAACGGCAACCGCTCGCTCGGCACCACAGCCATTGGTGGTATGTTGATTGGTATGATTTGCCAAATCTTTGTCGTGCCTGCACTCTTCCGCATCTTCCAAGGCTTGCAAGAGCGCATTAAACCTATTGATTTCTCACATCTTCACAAAAACGAAGCGGAACTTTCCAACGAACAACCCCTTCTAGAAGAAGCATCTGAGGAAACAAATTGATCTCTCTGGGGGAAGGTGTGCAATCGCCACTTTTCCCCCTTTGAAGATTTCAATGAGATGAAAATCTCACAATATGCACGATTCATTACGATAATTTTCTATGAAATCATTCTTATATATTGCGGCAGCTGCTACGCTCCTCACGAGTTGTCACTCTCTGTTTGGCACCTATGAGCGCAACACTGCTCACACCGCTTCATTCGTGGAGCATCTTTATCGCAGCACCCCACAGCAAGATAGCGCGTCCACCACGACAGACACCACTTCGTTTGGTAATTTGCCCTGGCGCGAAGTCTTCAACGATGCCCATTTGCAACAACTCATTTCCACCGCCTTAGAGCGTAACGCTGACCTCCGCAAAGCTCAACTCACCATCCAACAAGCTGAAGTGGGTTTGCGACTCAATCGTTTGGCTTATCTTCCACAAATTGCGCTCTCTCCATCGGGCACGGTGTCAAAAGTCTTTGTGGAGGGAATGACCACCAACGAGAGTTATGCTTTTCCCGTTCAGGCTTCGTGGCAAATCGATGCTTTCGGCAAACTCTATAATGCGAAGAAGCAAGGAGAACTCTCTGTGATGCAGGCTAAAGCAGCGCGACAAGCCGTGCAAACGAGCATCGTCGCTGCGGTGGCTAATCTCTATTACAGCCTGCAAATGCTGGATGAGCAACTCGCCACGACGCAAGCCACGTTGAAACTTTGGCACAAAAACATAGAAGCGATGACTGCGATGAAAGAAGCTGGTTACACCAACTCCGCTGCCCTTGCCAGTGCCAAAGCGCAAGTGTTGCAAATCGAAGCCACTGTGCCCACACTCACCGACAACATTAGTCAAGCTGAAAATGCACTTTGTTTGTTGCTTCACGAAGCACCTCACGGCATTGAGCGCGGAACCTTCTCTTCCGAAAACTTCCCCACATCTTTTTCTGCCGGACTTCCCCTCTCGCTTTTGAGTAGTCGTCCTGATGTGGCGATTGCCGAAGCCAAACTCGCGAATGCCTTCTATGGCATCCAGTCGGCACGTGGTGCTTTCTATCCTCAAATCACGATTTCTGCGCAAGGCAGTTTCACTGATGCTCTCGGAGGAATGGTGGTAAACCCCGGTAAATTCATTGCATCGGGAGTGGCTTCGCTCACTCAACCTCTCTTTGCACAAGGCAAACTCAAAGGTGGTTTGGAGGTGGCTAAACTTCAACAGGAAGCTGCACAAATAGATTTTGAGAAAACACTGCTTACAGCTGGTCAAGAAGTGAGCAACGCCTTGAACAAGTACCACACTGCGTCCACCACAACGGCCATTGCGCAAGAGCGTCTCAAGGAATTGCAAAAAGCCAATGATGACACCGAGTTTTTGTTTCGCAATGGAAATACGACAACCTATCTCGAAACGCTGACTGCGCAAATGAATCTGCTCAATGGTCGTCTGTCGCTCATCAACAACCGTTTTGAAAAGATGCAAGCGGCCATAAAACTCTATCAAGCTCTCGGTGGAGGAAGAATGTAAGCCACTCCTTCTGTGGTTTGATTCATTAGCTTGTTTGCTAACTTCTTGCCCTACATCACACGGGGACTGTGTCAAAAGAGAATCTTTTTGTCGCAGTCCCTTTTTTGGGGAATTCTGGGTTGAAACCTTTGTAATGACTGCTGGTGGTGTTCGTGCATCAGGCAAACTGAATGCTGCAGTGCAGCGAGTGTTTTATGTTGGGTTGGCTTTCGCCGTGAAAGTAGAAATGAAGGGTGACGCACATATCATTGGTGCGCCCCTATAAGTATATGGGGAGATATTGCCCCAAAGAGGGACAAAACCGCAGAAAAGTAACAAATTTCCTTTGAATGGCCTGCGTTTTGCTTTCACTACTTAGCAAATTAGGTGATAAGTCGCCCTAAGAGAAGTTGAAATCGAGATGAAAGGAGCGTGCAGAACGCTCTCGCGCGTACGCGTAGCGCGCGCCTTCCAACAGCGATGTTGTTTTTTTGCTGTCACAAGTGTCACACTCGAGGTGAAATATGAGAGAAGAAAGAAAAGTATTTCGCATAAAAGAAGGAGGAAAAAGGGTGTTTTTCTCCGTTTTATCGTCGAAAATTCGAGAGTTAAACAGTCTTATTGTTGAAATATATCTTAAAAAACATCCGTAATTAGCTGTTCATTAAGGTGTTATGCGTAATGGTGTGACACTTGTGACAGCAAAAATGCAAAAACTCCTGTACTGTGTGCGTGCGCGTGCGCGCGAAGAGGTTGAATATAGACTTTTTCACAGTTTGAATTTTTTGTCTCCGATGAGTGAGTCGAACGAATTTTCGATAACAGGCAGAACTTTTGCCGTTTCGGAGCGTTCATAGAAAACGACACGTTGTTTTGTATAAAACAAGCCGTCGTTTTCAAAAAGTGACACGTCGTTTTGTGTAAAACAAGCCGTTGTTTTCAAAAAGTGACACGTCGTTTTATGATAAACAAGCCGTTGTTTTAGATGTAATATGTGATTGGAAAAGCGAGAGTAGGGTAGTAGAGTTGGTAGATTGGAGTTATGCGACATTGTTCCTGCAAAATTCCTAGGCCATTTGGGAGAGAAAAATCCCAAAACGAAGAAAAATCGAACATTAGAGACAAAAAAAGCCGAAAATATTTGGTAGTATCACGGAAAGTGCGTACTTTTGCATCGCCTTTCAGATGAAAGGGCAACCTGGTGACCGTAGTTCAGTTGGTTAGAGCGTCAGATTGTGGTTCTGAATGTCGTGGGTTCGAATCCCATCGGTCACCCTAGAAAATATCCCTTGCAACTTTAAAGTTGCGAGGGATATTTTGTTTTTCTCCTCAGAACTCTAAAGATTTCACACGAAACACGCTCAAAATTTGGCATTCCCACGAGATAGCCGTAATTTTGCACTTGAATATGAATACAAACGACTTGACTACTCATAATAAGAAAGATACAACAGTTGCTGAGGTTCCACAAAAGCTGGTGGAAACCACAGTTGCTGACCCATCATCTTCTTCTATCATCTCCAACAAAAAAGCGACTTTCGTGACGTTGGGTTGCAAACTCAACTACGCCGAAACGTCCACGCTGCGCGACCGACTCACTGCACGCGGATGTTTGCCTGCCGAAGAAAAAGAAACGGCTGACATCTGCATCGTCAATACGTGCAGTGTCACGGGCGAAGCCGATGCCAAGTGCCGACACGCCATCCGCAGCCTTCATCGTGAACATCCCAATGCTTTCATTGCCGTGATGGGCTGTTACGCTCAACTTTCGGGCGAAGACATTGCCAAAATCGAAGGGGTGGACCTCGTGGTGGGACAGGAACAAAAGGGACGCATCATAGAACTCATTGAGGAACACTACGAAGCGCACTCTATGGGTGTGAAAGCTGAAACGGAATCGCACGGTGGCATCTTCTATACCACTCCGCTCAAAGATATCAAGACTTTCGTGCCTTCTTGTTCCAGAGGTGAGCGCACACGCTATTTTCTCAAAGTGCAAGATGGCTGTAATTATTTCTGCACCTATTGCACCATTCCCGCCGCACGCGGTTTGTCGCGCAATGCCACTATTGCCGACGTGGTGGCGCAAGCCGAAGATGCCGCAGCAGCAGGCGGACGCGAAATTGTGCTCACCGGTGTGAACATTGGTGACTTCGGACGCTCTACTGGGGAGAATTTCTTCCAACTCGTGCAGGCACTTGACCAAGTGGAGGGCATTGCGCGCTATCGCATTTCGAGCATCGAGCCCAACTTGCTCACGGATGAGATTGTGGACTATTGCAGCAAGAGTCGCGCTTTTATGCCGCACTTCCACATTCCGCTGCAAAGCGGTAGCGATGGGGTGTTGAAATTGATGCAACGCCACTACGATACTGCGCTTTTCCGCTCGAAGGTGGAACTCATTCGCCGCATTATGCCCGATGCCTTTATTGGGGTCGATGTGATTGTGGGTACGCGTGGCGAAACGGACGAATTTTTCGAAGAAGCCTACGAATTCATTGCTTCGCTTCCCATTTCGCAACTCCACGTGTTCAGTTATTCCGAACGTCCAGGTACGGCGGCTTTGCGCATTCCCCACGTGGTTGATGCGCAAGCTAAGCGCGAACGAAGCAAACGACTGTTGGCGCTCTCTGAAGAGAAACGTAAGGCGCACTATCGCCAATTCATCGGATCTGAGCGCACTGTGTTGTGGGAGCATCTGCGTGAGGGAAAACCGCTGATGGGTTGGACGGATAATTACATCCGCGTGCAATTGGTTGAGGGGGCTATCCCTAATCCCGATGAACTCGGCCGCGTGCGATTGGGTAATTTCACCGAAAATGAAGATGCCTTGATTGCTACCCCTGTGAACTAAAAGTATGAACGGGCATTTGCTTGATTATCCCAAATCGGTATTTCTCACCTTCAAAACATTGCAACAATGATAGCTGTCGTCATTCTCAACTGGAACGGAGCCGAGATGCTGCGCCGATTTCTTCCTTCGGTGGTGGAGCATTCCCACCCCTTGGGTGAGGTCATCGTGGCCGACAATGGTTCGACCGACAACTCTTTGGAAATCCTGCAACAAGAGTTTCCCGAAGTGCGCACCCTCGTGCTAGACCGCAACTATGGTTTTGCCGAAGGCTACAACGAGGCTTTCCGACGATTGGAAATCATTGCTCCTCAACGCTATGAGTATTATTTGTTGCTCAATAGCGATGTGCGCGTCACTGCCGATTGGCTTCGTCCGCTGCATACATATATGGAGCAACATCCCGATGTGGCGGCTGCGCAACCGAAACTTCGTGCCGAATGGGCGCACGACACTTTGGAATATGCCGGAGCTGCCGGTGGATATATTGACCGCTATGGTTATCCTTTTTGCCGTGGTCGTCTGCTCTCTGTGGTGGAAAAAGACAGTGGGCAATATGATGACAACGCGTCTATCTTTTGGGCTACGGGTGCGGCACTGCTGATTCGTCAGTCAGACTGGTGGGATGTGGATGGACTAGATGGTCGCTTCTTTGCACACAATGAGGAAATTGACCTCTGTTGGCGTTTGCGCGCTCGTGGTCGTGGCATTGTGTGTGTGCCCCAGAGTGTGGTTTATCACGTGGGTGGTGGTACATTGCCGCAGGAACATCCGCGCAAAACTTATCTCAATTTTCGCAACAACCTGACGATGCTTTTCAAGAATTTGCCTGACGCAGAATTGAAGCACGTGATGCGTGTGCGTCGTTTTCTGGACTTTGTGGCTTTTGTGCAGTTTCTCGTGAAAGGCGATTGGGCGAATGCCAAAGCCGTGCGCAAAGCACGTCGAGATTTCCACCAATGGCAGTCCGATTTTGTGAAAGATCGACAAGAAAATCTCTCTCGAATGGTGCTCAATCCTATTCCCGAGCGCGTTAATCGGAGTTTGATTGTGGGTTTCTTCCTCAAAGGACAGAAAACTTTCTCTGCTTTTATGCAAAGAAGCTGATGGTTGATTATTCTAGTTATTCTAGTGGTCCTAGAGCTTCTAGTCCCTCTAGCCTCTAACCTCTAACCTCTAACGTCTAACCTCTAAGGTCTAAAGTCTAGCTTATGTCTAGTCTCTATCTCATTCCCGTCACCTTGGGAGATACCTCCCACGACCGCGTGCTACCTGCGTATAATGCAGAGATAGTGCGTGGCATTCGTCATTTCATAGTCGAAGAAATTCGCACTGCGCGAAGGTTTCTCAAAGCCGTTGATCGCAACATTAACATCGACAGTCTCACCTTCTATGAAATGGGAAAGCACGCCGATCGTTCGCGATTCAGCGAATATCTCAATCCCCTGCGCAAAGGCGAAGACGTGGGCATCATCAGTGAAGCCGGTTGTCCTGCCGTGGCAGATCCAGGGGCAGACCTTGTGGCGATTGCCCAACAAGAAGGACTGAAAGTTGTACCCCTCGTGGGGCCTTCCAGCATCCTCTTAGCTGTGATGGCATCAGGTTTCAATGGACAGAGTTTTGCGTTTCACGGCTATCTCCCCATTGATGGCGGAGCGCGCAGCAAACGTTTGAAACAATTGGAAAGTCGTTCGCGCGAGGAGCACCAGACGCAGTTGTTTATCGAGACTCCCTACCGCAATGCAAAACTCTTTGCTGACATTCTCTCCGCTTGTTCTCCCAAGACGCGTCTTTGTGTGGCAGCCGGCATCACCACCGAACAAGAGTGGATTTGTACGCGTTCGCTCAAAGCGTGGAAACAGACGGGCTTTCCTGATTTAGGCAAGACGCCTGCCATTTTCTTGATTTACGCAGGCTAGTAGCCAGCGAAGAGAGAGCCTGTTTTTGTTCTAGTTTCTTCTAGAGTTTCTAGTTCTTCTCGGATTTCTAGTTTTTCTAGAGTTTCTAGTTCCTCTAATGTCTAATAGTTCCCCGAGGTGAGCGAAGCCGAAGCCGAGCGAAAAAGGGTCTGCGACCCCTAACGTCTACCCTCTAATGTCTATTCTCTAATGTCTAACTTCTTATCCGTTGGTTTAGGTTGTTTTCTAGGAGGTGTTTTGCGTTATCTCCTGAGTCTATGGTTGGGCACTCCTAACCTACAACATTTTCCTTGGGCAACATTAGCTGCCAATCTCGTTGGGTGTCTGCTTCTAGGCTTGTTCAATGGTTGGTTTTTGCAACATCATCCCTTACCCTTCCTTCGACTATTTCTCACTGTCGGACTTTGTGGAGGATTCACCACATTCTCCACCTTTACCAACGATCTCTTTCTCCTTGGACGCAACCAACAGTGGGAAATCGCCTTACTATACGGCATCGTCAGTTTTATAGGTGGCATCCTTTGTTTAGGCATAGGATATAAACTCACTTCACTCTGATTTTCTCTCAATAAAATCTCAATTGCAGATCTCAACATTCTAAGACAACTCTCTTCGTGAATATGACAATTCTCGTCATGAACAAGATGACTCTTTTTATGAATAAGACAACTCTCGTAACAAAAGTAATATAATGACCTATCGTCCCGACATTGATGGACTGCGCGCGGTTGCGGTGATTTCTGTCATCCTTTTTCACCTCAACTCCTCGTGGTTGCCTGGTGGATTTCTAGGAGTAGACATTTTCTTCGTCATCTCCGGCTATCTCATTGGAGGAATTCTCTTCCGAGAACTCTCCACCAACACTTTTTCGCTCAAAAACTTCTATCTCCGAAGAATGCGTCGCATCTTGCCCGCCTTCTTTGCGGTGGTCATCTTTGTTCTCGTAGTGGGAGGACAACTGATGGTGCCTGGAAGCGATGATTGGAATCCCACACGAAGCTCTGCTCTGTGGAGTGTTTTCTTTTCTGGGAACATCTTTTTTGCACAAAACACGGACTATTTTGCACCAACTGTTGAATTGCAACCCCTGAATCACCTTTGGTCGCTAGCGGTGGAAGAACAATTCTACTTCCTCTATCCCCTCATTCTGTTGGTGATTATGTTTGTGGTGAGAAGTGCGAGTAAGAATGGAACAAAATTGAATACTCCTGTGATTTGGGTGCTCGTTTTGTTGGCTGTCTTCAGTTTTTCACGCGCATTCTTCCCCATAAGTTATCATGACTCAGAACTGGTGGCATATTATCTCCCTCATCTTCGTTTTGGAGAACTCCTCATCGGAGCAGTTCTGGCGGTTGCGGTGTCGAATGCGACAAAAGAAATCTCTTCTACGCGTGCAAATGTCGTGGGTTCGCTGGGGCTTTTGGTTCTTGTTGTTTGCTTGACTATTTCTTTCCCTAACAAAACACCGTGGTTCCCTGGTTTCGCTGCAGCCATTCCTTGCATCGCTTCTGCTGCTGTGATTTACGCAGGTTGGGGAACGAATTGGGTGAAGAAGGTGCTTTCCAATCGCGCTGTGGTGTTTGTGGGAAAAATCTCTTATTCTCTCTATTTGTGGCACTGGCCTTTGTTGGCATTTGCTCACTACCTGTTGGGAAAACAACTCACGCCTCAAGTGCTCGCGGTGGTAGCCTTGCTCACGGTGTTGTTCAGCATTGCTTCTTATTATTTCATAGAGCAACCTCTTCGTCATCGTCAGTGGTCTTTCTCTCGCACAGGACTGGTTTACTATGTTTTACCTGTGCTTGTGGTCGGGGTATTGTATATGCAAGGCAGAAGCATTCCCAAAGAGATGTTTCCTTATGTGTATCGTGGAAGTGTGAATGTTTCCGAGAAGGAACTGGCTTACAAAACAGTGGGTGACTCTCTTGCCGATAATCAAACGTTGATTATTGGTAACTCCCATACGATGCAGTTGCACGATTTCTTCGATAAGGTGGGAAAGCACGAAGGTTGGAGTGCTACATTCTCGGGAGTTTCAGCACATTTTCCACAATTATATACTGGTGTTCCCACGATTTCAGCCGAACAGTATGAAGAAATATTGCCACATGTGGGTGAATAAGGCGATTTCAAAAAGGAATTAGATGCCTTGCGCACCTATCGTCTTGCAGGCGAACTCGACAAATATAGCACCGTTATCATCAGTCTCAACTGGTGGCATCTAGAATTCATTGCGAAGGGTTTACCTCCTGTTGAAAATGTAATTGCGCATTGTTTGCAGGAGGGGAAAAAGGTGATTCTTGTGAATAGCTGTTATACCTACAATACGTATCGTGTTGCAGAAACTTATCATAAAGTAATGGGAAAAGGCAATCTGCTCGCGCAAATTTTGCCAGAACCTATTTTGCGCAATGAGGAATATGCGAAAGCTGAGCAAGATTTTGCAAAGGTGAAACAAGAAATCGATAGTTATTTCCCTCAGGTGCGTTGGATAAATCTTCTTCCGATGCTTCCTGCTGATTTGATGGTCGATGGTAAATCCGTGCTTTGCAATGGAACGCACATCAACATCTTCGGTGCAAACTATCTAGCTGATCAATTCATCAAGAGCGGAGAACGACTGCTTCCTCCGCAAGATTCCACAAAAGTGCAGCGTTAAACCCCAATCGGGTATTGTCCGAAAAACTTACACACTTTTCGGACAATACCCATTAGATCATTATAGTTCAACTAGTTATTGAAAAGATAACAGTTAATCCAGACAATAGCCAAAGAAAGGAGCGAGAAGGCATCATTTTTATGACCTTCTCGCTCCTTTATTAGAAAAGAACTAAACTCTACACATCAAGAGAGGAATGGTAGAGGTCGATTTGCTAAGAAACTTACTTCTTGCTAGCTTTTTCTTCAACAGCTTCTTCGGTAACAACCTCAGCATTTTCCACTACAACAACAAAATCCTTGTAGCCAGCTTTCACGAGAATGTTATACCATTGCACCAATTTACGGATATCGCTCACACGAACGCGGTCACGATCCCAAGCAGGAAGAGCAACTTCATCCATAAATTTGGTAAGTTCAGCTTCAGTAGCCGTTTTGTAGGCAAAAGCAGTGGGTTCACCTTTAAGCGCAGTGCTGATGTTTTGGAACACTTGCATCAGGGGCACATCGTCAGCTTCGGTGTACATAGTGACATCGCTGAGAGAAGTGACGCGGTCGCGTGCACCAGCAGAGGTGCGGCGAGGGTTTTCTTCAATCGTTTCAACGATGAGCGTGTTGTTGCCACGACCTACGAGTTTGAAGAGTCCAGCTTTGCCGGAGATTGCGAGAATTGTTTCTTGCATATTCGTTTGTTATTATTGTTTCGAGAGAAAATAGCGGTTGCAAATTTACGGCTTTATTTCAACTTACCCAAAAAACGGCCTTGGAAATGCAACTAATATGAGTTGGTTTTTAGTCTTTTACAAATTTGAAATGACGGAAATTCAATTGCTGTTCAGCACCGCTGATGTTGGTGATGCGAATAGCACGCACCGTCATGCCACCTAGTTCATTGCCCGTGTGAATCACCTGGTCTTTATCGTTGTAGTGGAGCAATGCCACCTTTTGCCAAGAGCCATCGGGACGAAGACATTCGAGTTGGAAGAGAGGAGCAGTGCCCGTCTTGCCAAAGTTGAAGTCCATACCGCGGAGTGTAATAGGACGATCTGTGGTGAGCGTGAAGTGCGAACCCACAGGCCAGGTGATGATTTCGTGAGAAGGAGCCACTTTCACTTCGCTACCATAGATGCTGATGGGTTGGAGTTTGAGTTGAGGAACGTCGGTGTCGATGGTGAAGGGTTGATATTGCGTCACCACTTCGTAGTGAGTACCAGACTGCGCATTCATCTTCTCGGTAGCCACCGCAAAGAGTTTGTTGAGTGCAGGAAGAAAACGGAGTGTTCCGAGTTTGATGCCCGTTTGATACTCGTGGAGCACATTGCGGTTAGCCTCGAGATCATACATTTGTTTCTGCAAAGCTCGAGCACGCTGATATTGAGCATCAAAACTCATCAGTGGAGTACCATTGTCTCCATTTTTATCTTGACCTTTCGCCACGAGTTCAGCAATATTCGTCACCGTTTCTCCATATTGCGCCAAGAGTTTACCTTGCAGCAACCAAGGTTGCAATTCCTCGATGAGCCAAGGGTTCGTCTTATCCGTCATGAGGAGATCGCACGAAGTGGCGAGCGACTGCGCGTGTTCGCGAAGTTGAGTCGCTGTGGAGAGGTCGCCTTTCATCGCTTGGTCGCAAAGCGTTTTCAAATCGCGACTCTCATCGCGTCGGAATCCATGTCCGTTAGGACCCAAATCTTCGTTGTAAGAAGCAAACACCTGCAACGCTTCACTCTGCGCAGGAAGCAAGTCTTCGATGGCGCGTTTCCAAGAACTCATCGCGTCGTAAGGCTTCATATTCCACAGATAGTCTGCGAGAGAATAGAGAGAAATCTTAGAACTCTCGGCATATTGCATTGGGTTGCTCACAAAACCCGAGAGATCGTCTGCAATGTCAAGCCCATTGCCATAGGTGGGACCGAGGAGAAGGTGGTCGCGCACAAAGTCATTGACGGGGAAGTTGAACCAAATGTAGCCTTTGCGACGGATGCGCTCATTGATCCAGTTCATCCCTTCCTTCTCGATGGTGTGCACCACGCTATTGCCCGTCCACATCACCTCGATTCCAGGACGAAGATGTTGTCCCAAAGTGTGGAGATAAACGTCGCCCTTGCCGCTCCAAGCACGGTTGTAGATGGTGGGGCAGAGCAAAAGTGGAGAAACATCACCGTGTTTTCGCACAAACGCAGAGTCAACGTAGTTGAGCAATTCCGCTTGTTTTTCTGCACGAGAACCTTCGCCTGAAATATCGTCAAAGAAAACAGCAAAGGAATGGATGCCAAGACCATACATTTTCTCCAATTTATTCACGAGATTGTCGCGATCTTCGTTCGTCCATTTGATGTCAAGTCCAGGGTGAATCGCCCAGTAGAAATTCACGCCGCGTTGGTGAGCGCGAACATTGAGTTCTTGGAGCAGTTTTGCCTCCTGTTCGGGATAGGCTTCGCGCCAATGCTGACGGTGATAAGGGTCATCTTTAGGTCCATAGATGTAAACATTCATCTTGTTGCGACCATAGAAGTCAATTTGTCGCAAGCGGTGCTCGTGACTCCAAGGACGTCCGTAGAAACCTTCGATCGCTCCGCGGAATTTCACATCCGGCCAGTCTTGGATGGTGCAAGTTTCGAGTTGTCCTTTCGACATCATGTCGCGCAAAGTTTGCACACCATAATAGAGTCCGCGTTCATCTCGACCCGCAATGACCACCCCCTTAGGACCCACAGCCATGTAGTAACCTTCTTCATGCTGAGGCACCAGTTTTTTGAACTTATTGACGCTACGGTCGCCCACTACACCAAGGGTGATGCGGAAAGGCGCAGACTTTGTGGCTTTTTTCACATTGATGTCAGAGAGAGCCGCCACGGCATAGGACGTTAGTCTTTGACGGTCGGCAGTCACTGACCATGTTTTGGGAGCTGCAAACAAATGGCGCGAAGAAGTCACGCTATGAGGCACGGGGTTCACCCTTTCCACTTGAGCTTGTGCTCCGATGGTAAGGCTAGAACATATCGTGAGAGATAGCAAAAAGGCTTTCATTGTGTGATTTATGAGAATGTTATACCGCAAATATAGCACAAAACGGCTGAAGTTCCAAAAAAAGTAGTTACTTTTGTAGTATCGACCGCACATTATAAGCGTTTATTTCCTTCTTGTGGTGAATCGTGCCGTGGAAAAATCTATAAAGGTGCATTTTGTAATGAATCATTTCAAACCCAAATCATAGAACAACAATAAAATGACGAACATCGTAGACCGTTTTCTTAAATATGTAAGTTTCGACACGCAAAGCGACGAAAACAGCACCACCACTCCCAGCACGGAGAAGCAATTTCGACTGGCTGAATATTTAGTGGAAGAATTGAAATCCATTGGATTGTCTGAAGTGGAAATGGATGAAATGGGATATGTATATGCCACTCTTCCTGCCAACATCGACAAAAAAGTACCCACCATTGGGTTTATAGCTCACATGGACACGAGTCCCGATGCTTCAGGCGAGAATGTGCGTCCGCGCATTGTGAAAAACTATGATGGCACTGACATTGTGCTTGATGCAGAAGCCGGCATCGTGACGAGTGTGGAAAAATTCCCCGAACTCCTTCGCCACGTGGGAGAAGACATCATTGTCACCGACGGACACACCCTTCTTGGCGCAGACGACAAAGCAGGTATTGCTGAAATCGTTTCTGCCATGGAATATCTCTTGGCGCATCCCGAAATCAAACACGGAAAAGTGCGTGTAGGTTTCAATCCCGATGAAGAAATTGGACTTGGCGCGCATAAGTTTGATGTCAAGAAATTTGGTTGCGAATGGGCTTACACCATGGACGGCGGTGAGCGCGGTGAATTGGAGTTTGAAAATTTCAATGCCGCTTCTGCCAAAATAGACATCACCGGAGTGAGTGTCCATCCCGGTTATGCCAAAGACAAGATGATCAATGCCGCCCGTCTGGCCACAGAACTTGTGCAAAAGATGCCCGAATTTGAGACCCCCGAACACACCACAGGCTTCGAAGGCTTCTTCCACCTCACCAATTTGTCGGGCACAGTGGAGCGTGCGCAAGTGGCATTTATCATTCGCGACCACGATCGTGAACGCTTTGAAGCGCGCAAGGCTATGTTGCGTGGATTGGTGCAAGGCATGAATGCCAAATATGGTTATGAAGCTTTGCAACTCACGCTGAGCGACACCTATTACAATATGCGTGAGAAGGTGGAACCTGTGATGCACATCATCGACATAGCGAAAGAAGCTATGGAAATGGCTGAAGTGACACCAGAAATCAAAGCCATTCGCGGTGGCACAGATGGTGCGCAGCTGTCGTTTATGGGACTTCCTTGTCCCAATGTTTTCGCTGGTGGCTTGAATTTCCACGGTGCACACGAGTTCTTGCCCATTCCCAACCTCGAAAAGGCCAGTGAAGTGGTAGTGAACATTGTGAAACTCACGGCCGAACGTTTCTAACGACTTAGTGTTCTCTCGCTTGCGAGCACTTGTGATTTTTCTTTCGCAACCGACAGGGTATTTGATAAAGGAGATGCTGCAAAAACGCGTTTTGCAGCATCTCCTTATTTTATGAAAAGTGAGCCGTTGTTTTATAGAAAACGATACGTTGTTTTATAGAAAACGATACGTTGTTTTGTTGAAAACAAGCCGTCATTTTTTGCAATCGACGTGTATCTTTTCAAAGAACAATTTGGAGTCACAACAGACAAAAGAGGTGTCCGAAATCGAGATACGAAAAACGAGGTGTTGAATTGTGTGAAAATACCTGTAACCTCCTTCTCTCACGCTCGCGCATACGCGCGTATGTACAGGAGTTTTTGTGTTTTTGCTGTCACAAGTGTCACGCGTTTCTTCGTAATTCTCTATAATACAGTGGATTATGGTTGGTTTTTGTGTACATTTTAACATTCCAGCGTTTTCACCCCCGAAAAATCGATGAAACAACAGAGAAAAACATGCTTTTTGCTCCCTCGTTTTTCCAAAAAAACATCGTTTTTCTTTCCCATTTTCCTCCCTAGTGTGACACTTGTGACAGCAAAAAATCAACATTGCTGTTGGAAGGCGCGCGATGCGCGTACACGCGCGAGGGGGGTGTGCCTTCTCTTCTCTCCTCGCTTTTCACCTTCACTTGGGTGACAGCTTGATGATTGTATTGTTTTCGGGTGCTTTTGATAGGCGAGAATAGCAAAATAGGGAATTCCGAAAAAAGATTGTCACTTTTCCGCGATTTTTTCACTCTTTGGGGCGATATCTCCCCATATACTTATAGGGGCGCACCTTCACAGAGTTTTATCTTTGCGTGAGTTAGATTTGCTTATTGAGCCAATTGGCGCGTTTGATGTACCACGTGCTGCCCAAGAGCAGAGTGCAAGAATAGAGCAGGTCGGCACCCCAGGCCACCGTGAGGGAGCAATGTTGGTAGAAAATGGCGTAACCCACATAGACCGTGTAGAAGAAAAGCGCAAAGAGTTCGAGGGCCAGTGCGGAGCGCGTGTTGCCCGATCCCGAGATGCAGTTGAAAAGAATGAAACCCGGGATGAGAACGACGAAACTAAGGCTCAGCACCCGAAGGGGGGAGATGCAGGCAGCAATGGTGGCCGCTTCGTTGGTGAAAATGCTGATGATGGGTGTGGGGAAAATCAACAAAATGATCCAAAGCGGAATGATGGCGATGAGCGCCATTTGAATGCTGCGTTTGATCATGGGAGTGATGGCATCGCGCAACCCCGCTCCGAGAAGATTGGAGGTGAGAGTGGAGGCGGTGGAAGAAAAAGCCACGAGAGCCACAAACATGAAATTGGAAATGGCGCGCATCACATTGGTAGCTGCGAGTTCGCGCGAGCCCAAATGCTCCACAGCAATGAAGAAAATGAACCAAGTGGCGAGCGAAAGGAAGTTTTGCACCATCGTCCAAATGGAGATGTTGAGCATTTTGCCGAGAAGTCGCCACTTGAATTGAGGAAGGCGGTGGAGGGCAAACTTGCGATAGTCGACTTTCCACCAAGTGTAGACAATGAAAAAGAGCATGGAGCATCCACTGGACAGGGCAGAAGCTATGGCAGCTCCAGCAATGCCCAGTTGAGGAAATCCACCATGGCTGAAAATGAGCAGATAGTCAAACACAACATTGCACAACACCATCACAACTGCATTGAATTTCAGCGTGCCCGTTTGTGTGGTGGCAATGAAAAAGGCGCGAAACAGACAGGCTACCATGCTAAAATAGATGCCCCACATGCGCCACTCCAAATAGGTCCACGCAGCTTCAAAGACTTTGGGCGAACTGATGAGATGCGATAATAAAAAAGTGCCGGAGCATTGAATGAGCACCAAAACCACTGTGGAGGTGACAGTGAGGAAAGCAAGGCTGTGATAGAACACCACACCGATGTCTTGATAGTTTTTTTCGCCATTGCGGCGTCCCATGAGGATTTGTGCCCCAGAGCAAAATCCCAAAATGAGCATGAACACCACAATGAAGAAAATGCCCCCTAAGGCTGAAGCTCCCAACTCAATTTCGCCCACGCGTCCCAAAAAGGCCGTGTCGGTGATGCCTATCAGCTGTTCCACTAAAACGCTGATGAGTACTGGAAAGGCTATTTTCCAAATGTCTCGGTAGGAATAGTTGGTGAGCAACTTGGGAGATTGTGATGATGATGCGTTTTGCGACATATGAAAGCGTGAATGGTGAGGGAGAGTTCTGAGAAATCTGTGAATGTTTTTTCGGGGAAGATGAAATAGCCGAAAAGGTAAGACTTTTCGAGCGAAAGGTTTGCAAAGATACAGATTTCTAGTTAGATGGTCTTGATAGCCCCGATAAAAATGTGTAACTTCGCATCTAAAATAAGCATAGAGAAGTATGAAACTTCATTTTCTAGGAACTGGGACTTCCATTGGTGTCCCACAAATGGGGTGCTCCTGTAGCGTTTGTTGTTCAGAGGATGCCCGAGACAAACGATTGCGCTGTTCGGCATTGATCGAAACAGACGACCAACGACTGATTCTCATTGATTGTGGACCAGATTTTCGGGGGCAAATGCTGCGATTTATGGCAGAACATCCTTACTCGGAAGGCACTTCCATTCCCTATTCTGTGCGCAAAACGAATGAAATGAGCGATGAACAAGCGCGCAAATTGGGACTCCACGAAGCACCACGGTTTGATTATGCCATGCCGCGCATTGAAGCCGTGCTACTCACCCACGAGCATTTCGATCATGTGGCGGGACTCGATGATTTGCGCCCTTTCAGCTATTTTCATCCCATCGATGTTTGGGCAGAACCGAATGTGGCCGCACCCATCATCAGCCACATGGGCTATGTGTTTGGCGATAAGCATTATCCCGGTGCTCCTAAACTCACCATGAATCATTTGGACGTGAACACCCCCATCACCATTGGCGAGAATGAAATAATGCCCATCCGTGTGTTTCATGGCAAACTCCCGATTCTCGGTTTTCGCATAGGTGCTCTGGCTTATCTCACCGATATGTCGCAATTGGGCGAAGCACAAATGGAAAAACTCGCTGGGGTGAAAACCCTAGTGGTGAGTGCGCTGCGCCATGAACCTCATGCCACGCATCAGACCATAGATGAGGCCATTGCTTTCGGTCGTGCAGTGGGGGCTCAGCACACTTATTTCATCCACATGTGCCACACTGCAGGGCGACAGGCCGACATGGACAAACAGTTGCCAGAAGGTTTTCGTTTTGCCTATGATGGTTTGACGATTGAGTGCTAAACCCAATTCGGACATTAGAACGTTAGACCGCAGCTCGTTGACCGATTTGGACTAAAGCCTTGGCAATTCTGCACAGCGAGTTGGTTATTCCACGCAAATATCGTAATTTTGCAGACAAATGAAAGAATAAAATTATGGCAACTCCCAAAATTATGCTCACTGGCGACCGTCCCACAGGTCGTCTTCATATAGGTCACTATGTGGGTTCGCTCCGTCGTCGTGTGGAACTCCAAAATCAAGGTGATTTCGACAAAATGTTTGTTTTCATTGCCGATGCTCAAGCCTTGACCGACAACACAGACAACCCCGAAAAGGTGCGCCAAAACGTGGTTGAAGTGGCACTCGATTACCTCGCTTGTGGTCTAGATCCTGAGAAAGTCACCATTTTCATCCAAAGTCAAATTCCTGAACTTTGCGAACTGGCGTTCTATTTTCAAAACCTAGTCACGGTGAGTCGTTTGCAGCGCAATCCCACGGTGAAAACAGAAATTGGAATGCGCGGATTTGAAGGAAGCATCCCTGTGGGCTTCTTCACTTATCCCATCTCTCAAGCAGCAGACATTGCTGCTTTCCGCGCTAATGTGGTGCCAGTGGGTGAGGACCAACGTCCGATGATTGAACAAGCCACCGAAATTGTGCGCCGTTTCAATCATATTTATGGAGATACGCTCGTAGAACCCAACATTATGCTCCCCGACAATCAGGCTTGCTTGCGTCTTCCAGGCATTGATGGTAAGGCGAAAATGTCAAAGTCTTTGGGCAACTGCATCTACCTCTCCGAGACCGCTGACGAAATGGCGAAGAAGGTGAAGGTGATGTACACTGACCCTACTCACCTCTCGGTGAACGATCCCGGTCATGTGGAAGGTAACACGGTTTTCACCTACCTCGATGCGTTCTGTCGTGATGAACACTTCGGACTTTATTTCCCCGATTATGCTAATCTCGATGAGATGAAAGCGCACTATATGCGTGGCGGACTTGGCGATGTGAAGTGCAAGAAATTCTTGGAAAAGGTGCTCAATGAAACGCTTGAACCCATCCGCGCTCGTCGTCTTGAGTTCCAAAAAGACATTCCAGCTATCTACGATATGCTTCGTCGTGGTTGCGAAGACGCTCGTGCCGTGGCAGCAGACACTTTGGCTGATGTGCGCCGCGCTATGAAAATCAACTACTTCGATGACGAAGCCTTGATTGCGGAACAAGCAAAGCGTTTTGCACAAGACTAATCTCGTAGCAATAGCCGGAAAATAATAAGGTGTTTGTGAAAAATGTGCAGATTTTTTGGCTGTGCGAAGAAAAAGTGCTAACTTTGCACCTCGAATGGCCTAAGTTATCATTTGATGGCTGAGCCGTTGCTCATGAATAATAATAATATCGATATAAAACAACAATGAAAAGAACGTTCCAACCCCACAATCGCAAGCGAAACAACAAGCATGGTTTCCGCCAGCGTATGGCGACTGCAAACGGTCGTCGTGTTTTGGCTTCTCGTCGCGCTAAGGGCCGCAAGAAGCTCACTGTATCTGACGAAGTACACGGTAAGAAGTAAACCTTCTACCTTATTTTGAAGATTGAACCTACTAAGAGTAGCTCGCAAGAGTTGCTCTTTTTTTGTTGTGAAAAATCTGACTTTTGGGGATAGATGAGGAGTTGTTTTTCTTTTGGATAAATGCAAGATAGGATTGTGTAATCGTTTGCACACCATCGCTTCGATAATCTGAAAATGGTCTTTCTTTCTTGAAGGGATATTTTGTATATTGGAGATATTACTGTAACTTTGCAGTATTATGACCGTCAAAGAATTTTACCAAAGAATAACCGGGCGATATTTATGGGGCAATCTCCTAGCGATGCTCCTCACGCTTGTGGTGGTCATCGTGGGAGTGTTCGTCTTCCTCAATTTCTACACGCATCACGGCGAAACCATTGCTGTGCCTAATTTGCGTGGGCAACGCACTGAGGTAGCGATGCGTAAACTAGAGGCTTTAGGAATGCGAGGTGAAGTGGTGGACACTGGCTATAATCCGCGAGAATTGGCCGATGTTATCCTCGATCAAGATTTGGAACCTGGATATCAAGTCAAAGTGAACCGCTTGATTCGTCTCACGGTGAATGCCGCTTCGCCACGTCCCGTAACCCTTCCCGATATAGCCGATAATTGCTCTTTGCGCGAGGCTAAAATGCGACTTGAAATCCTCGGCTTTCGTTTGACTCCCATTCGTCGCATCCGTGGCGACCTCGATTGGGTTTATGCCGTTGAGGCGAGAGGAAAAGAAGTGCGCAAGGGTGACAAACTTAATGTTAATATCCCCCTTACCTTGGTGGTGGGAGATGGTACTGAAGACGAAGTGTTCAATGGCAACGATTCGCTCGATAGACTCTATTTCTCACGCGACACCACCTCAACATCTAAAATAGGAGAGTAGGGCGAGGGTGTTGCAGCTTTCTCTCTGATTCTTCTAGATCTTCTAGCTTTTCTAGAAGTTCTAGTCTTTCTAGAAGTTCTAGTCTTTCTAGAAGTTCTAGTCTTTCTAGTTCTTCTAGTATTCCCTTTTGAAACCTATAGATATGACGCAAAATATGAGTTTTGAAGAAGAACTTGATTTCGATGATTTCGAAATGTCTGAACCTTCTCAAGAGTCGCTGGAAATCACCGCTACTTCTGGAGAAGGCGAACTCTATGAGCATTATCGAGTTGTAGCCGACAAAGGTCAGCAACTTCTGCGCGTAGACAAGTTTCTCATCAATCTTATGCACGACACTTCGCGCAATCGCATCCAAGCTGCAGCCGAAGCCGGATGCATCCACGTCAATGGTCGTGCCGTCAAGAGCAACTACCGCGTCAAACCCAATGATGTGGTGACACTGATGCTCAATCGACCGAAGTTCGATAGCAGCATCAAACCCGAGGATATCCCCCTCGACATTGTCTATGAAGACGAGCAACTCATCGTCATCAACAAACCTGCGGGATTAGTGGTGCATCCTGGGTGTGGCAATTATAGTGGCACTTTGGTCAATGCCTTGGCTTGGCATCTTCGCGACAATCCCAACTACGATCCCAATGATCCCACGGTGGGATTGGTGCATCGCATTGACAAAGACACAAGCGGACTGTTGGTGGTGGCGAAAACTCCCGAAGCAAAAACGCATCTTTGTGCGCAATTTTTCCACAAAACTACGCGTCGCAAATATCGCGCTTTGGTGTGGGGAAATGTCCAAGCCGATGAAGGACGCATCGAAGGAAACATCGGTCGTCATCCCAAAGATCGTATGCAAATGGCTGTCTTTCCCGTAGATAGCGGAATTGGAAAACCAGCAGTCACTCACTATCGCGTGCTAGAACGCTTCGGCTACGTCACCCTCGTGGAGTGTGTTTTGGAAACAGGTCGCACCCACCAGATTCGTGCGCACATGAAACATATCGGTCATCCTCTCTTCGCTGACGAACGCTACGGTGGTCATCAAATTCTTTGGGGAACGAATAGCGGCACCTACAAAAGTTTCATTCACAACTGTATGAATCTCTGTCCGCGTCAAGTGTTGCACGCACTCACTCTCGGTTTTCAGCATCCGACCACAGGCGAAGAAATGGATTTCACCTCCTCTCTCGCTGAAGACATCGTGGCACTTCTTGACAAATGGCGCACTTATGTGGGAGGGTTGCAACAAACGCGCTAATCTTTCGTTGATTCAACTAACAATTTGAAGCTAATGCTAAGCGGTCCTCAACGATGTAAGCCATTGGTTGCATAGAAAACCATTAACTTTGCATCGAAAACCCTTAGTTTTTCGTTGAAAACTCTCCACTTTGCATAGAAAACCCTCCACCTTGCATTGAAAACTTTCCACTTTGCATTGAGAAACTACCGCTTGGCATAGAAAACCATCAATCTTTTCTTTCCCAAACTCGCAACGCTAATTCTCTATATATCACAATGAAGAAGCACATCGCTATTATCGCTGGAGGCGACTCCTCCGAACACGACGTTTCGCTGCGCAGCGCAGCAGGCATCCTTTCTTTTATGGATGCAGAAAAATATGATTGCCACATCGTCGAACAACGTGGCAACGCAATGCACGTTCTCATCGAAGACCAAAAGATTCCCATGAATCTCCACGATTTCTCCTACATCCATCAAGACGAGCGTTGCACCTTCGACTTTGCTTACATCACCATCCACGGCACTCCCGGAGAAAACGGCATCCTCCAAGGATATTTCGATCTCATCGGTATGCCTTACAGCACCAGCGGAGTATTGGTAGAAGCCTTGACTTTCAATAAGTTTGCGCTCAACAACTATCTCCGTTCTCTCCCTCAGCTCCATGTGAGCGACAGTCTGATGGTGCGTCGCGGCATGGAATTTCCCACCGCCGCAGAAGTCGTGGAACGCGTAGGACTTCCTTGTTTCATCAAACCCAATGCTGGAGGAAGTTCGTTCGGTGTCACCAAGGTCAAGACAGAAGCCGAAGTGCTTCCTGCCATTGAAAAAGCCATGAACGAGAGCGACGAAGTAATGATAGAGCGTTTGCTCGTCGGCACAGAAATCACCTGCGGATGCTTCCGTCGCAAGAATGGTGAAGTCGTCACCTTCCCCATCACCGAAGTAGTGGTGAAAGGTGTAGAATTCTTCGACTACGAAGCTAAATACGAAGGAAAAAGTGATGAAATCACACCTGCGCGCATCGCTCCCGAGACAGCAGAGCGCGTCAGTGAAATGACGAAATACATCTATCGTCAGCTCGACTGCTACGGCATCATTCGCATTGACTACATCCTCTCCGGAGAAAAGGGAAAAGAGCAAATCAATCTTCTCGAAATCAACACCACACCCGGCATGACGCCCGCTTCGTTTATCCCCCAACAAGTGCGTGCATCTCAATTCGAAATTGCCGATGTATTGTCTGAAATCATCGAAGGAAAATTCGCTTAATCGCAAGAAACACATTATGCAACACATTCCCTCTGAGTTCAACGACATCCGTTCGCGCACCGATGCCGAGATTCGCCCCAGTTTCAAAGCCCTTCTCCACGATAGGCTCTTCATGCGCGTGCTCCGCGGATTCGTACCCTGGTTGCCCGTGAGTTGGATTCGCGCCTTTTTGCAAATCACTTTCATCGGAGTCAACACTGCTTTGGGATTTCAGAAGCGATATATGCTCCGTGCCATGCACCTTCTGATGTGGCGCACCACAAAAGGCGTGAAATTAGACCACAGTGCTTTGCGCGAAAAACGAGCAGGATACACCTACATATCCAACCACCGCGACATCGTGTTAGATGTCGCCATGCTCGACGTAATACTCATAGACAACGGTTTCCCAAACACCGCACAAATCGCCATCGGTGACAATCTGCTCATCCATCCTTGGATAGAACAATTTGTGCGCATGAACAAAGCCTTCCTCGTGCGCCGTTCGGTGGGAGCACGACAGTTGCTCGAAGCCAGCAAACACATGAGTCGCTATATGAACTACATCATTGGCACGCGCGAAGACAACATTTGGATTGCTCAACGCGAAGGAAGAGCCAAGGACTCCAACGACCGCACACAACCCTCTGTCTTGCGCATGATGACCCTCGGAGGAGAAGGCAATCACTATGAGAATCTTCGTCACATGCAACTCGTTCCGCTCACTATCTCCTATGAGTATGATCCTTGCGACTACCTCAAAGCCAAAGAGTTCCAGCAAAAGCGCGATGATGCTTCGTTCAAAAAGTCAAAGCAAGACGACCTCGACAATATGCGTGTCGGCATTTTAGGGAAGAAAGGACGCGTGCTCTATCGCGCTGCCGACTGCATCAATACATGGTTAGACGACTACAAGCACCTCCCTGCTAAAGAATTCTTCGAAGCCGTAGCAGCACGCATCGACCGCGATATCCATGCCGGCTACGAAATCTATCCTAACAACTACATCGCAGCCGATTTGCTCGAAGGCGGTCAACGCTTTGCAAGTCACTACACAACCAAAGACCTCGCCACATTTGAGAAATATCTCCAAAGTCGGCTCGAGCTCATTGAGTTGCCCAATAAAGACGAAGCCTATTTGAGAGAAAGGATGCTCACCATGTATGCCAACCCTCTCTACAACTATCTCAAGGCTCACGAAGAATAGCCCTCATCTTCAGCTGTTCCCCCACCTTATAGTTTATGCTTTCTTCCACTCTCAAGCACCTCTTCATTCGTCTCCTCCTCATCATCTTGTGGAGTGGAGGAATGCTGCTGCTCACCCAGTGCAACAAAGATGAAGCACCGCTCGAATCCTATCGTTCCGAGTTGTTGATGGTTCACACCACCTCCCACGGAGACATCGACAAATTGCTCACCGACGAAGGACAAGTCTTGCTGCCCACCAATGCCCTACGTGGAGTGCGTCCCGACACGACCTATCGCGCGTTGGCCACTTTCCGATACGTCAACGACAGCAAGCGAGTTGAACTGCGCCAAGTAGTGCTGATTCCCACTGCACTCCCTATCAGCATCAAAGAGGAAGCTATGCGCACAGTACCCATCCAACTCCTCTCGTTGTGGAAAACTCCCCACTACATCAATCTGCGCTTCGGCATCCCCAAGAGTTTCAAAGGAAATCATATCATAGGGTGGTCATTTCGCGGAATAAGTTCAACGCACAACGGCCATCGCAAATTGCATTTGCAACTCTATCACGATGACCACGCCGACCGCAGCGACTATTTTGAGGAAACCTATCTGTCTTGCCCCATCCAGCAATTCTCTCAGTGGCTTGTCCCCGGAGTCGATAGCATTGCGCTCAACATCAACACCGTGAAAGGGCAATACCAAGCCGTCTTCCCCTACTAACACCAGCCCATTCTCAATCTGCGGTCTCCTCCCTCGGCTTAGTTGCAACCCATTTCTATGCGCAAGTCGTGATGTTTCGTCTTCTCAATAAACACCTTTCAAAACACTTCAACGTATGCTCCTATCACCAGAAAACATACAACAACAAACTCGAGCTTTGTGGGAAACTACCCATCCCGAACTCACGGCCGATTTTCTCGACCTCTATTTCCAACGTCGCTATGCCGACGAACGAAATGTCACTGTGCGTCATGATGCACAAGTGAAGGCCGCTGTGCAAGTCCTCCCTTTCAAATTCCTTTTCGGAGGAAAAGCCCTCCCTGTGGGAGTCTTCAACGGACTCTGTGCCGAAAGTGGTGCAAACCATGAGAAGAACATCGCGCAAGTGGTACGTCAAGCCCACCGCAAAATGTATGAAGAAGGACAATTGTTGAGTTTCCTCATCCCCGAAGACGAAAAGCAGCGCAAAGCCTTTGAAAAGGAGCAAATGGGCAGTTTCTGGACAGCCACGCACCGTCTGCTCGTACCCTTTGAAACACCCGAAGACTATCGCCCCGATTTGAATCTCAACATCATGCCCGAAAACACGTGGGGGCGCGAGTTGTGGACTTTCTATAACACTTTTGGAGGACGTCACGATTACGAAATCCGCCACGATCGTGATAGTTTTGAAACTGCTGTTACGTGGCATTTGCAACAAGGCGGTCAACTCTTTGTGGCGCGTCGCCGTGGAAAAATTGTAGGTTTTTGTTTAGTATGCAAACAACCTCGCATTCTCAAAAGCGGAAAGCCCCCCAGGAAAGACTCCTATGGACACATCCGTTTCATGCTCACCACAGACCCCAACGTGGTCTATCATTTCCGTCGTCGCATCGGGGAACTCCTTGAAGTAGAGGACGTAGCCGTTGTGGGAGGATGTCCTGGACACGGTTTCAAAGAGTCCAAACCCTATGCCATGGCACGTGTGGTCGATGTACTCGGCTTCCTCAAATTCCTCGGACGCGTGCATCCTGGTTTGCAACTCACTGTTGGCATCGAAAACGATGACGACATCCCTGAAAACAACGGATATTACGAACTGTTTGAAGGGGAAGTTACCCTTCTGGAAGAACGCCCCGACAATGTACTCACTGCTGGTGGTCTTGCTGCGCTCTTGCTCGGCAGCCAACCCGTGCAACTGCCCCTGATGCTTGATGAATAATCTCTATCTCCCCGTTACACATCGATGGTTTTGCCGTGTGCAAAGCCATCGATGTCGTCTTTTTAGTCCCTTTATCCTTGCCCTATTGCGCACATTCTCACCCTTGCATCAGCGGTTGGTGAGTGGGGGAAGGGTGTTGTTGCTGTTGGCTCTTGTGACACTTCCCCTGCAAGCGCAATTAGCTGAAGTATTGCCTCAGAGGGCTTTGTCAAAATGGAAGGTCCCTGCAGGGAATTACAGTGGCATCACCCCTTTGGGCAACAACCGTTTTGCTGTGGTCAGTGACAAAGCACCAAGTCTGGGTTATTTTGAGTGGGAAATCCTGCAAGATAGTCTCACGGGGCAAGTCACGCAGGTGTCTGTGCTGGGCTTTCGTCCGCTGCAGTCGAGAGAAAAACAACCAGAGGATGTCCTCGATGTGGAAGACTTGGTTTTTGATGCACAGCGTGGAGCGGTGTGGATAGCCAACGAAGGTGACCAAACGCTCACAGCCTACGAAATTGCTACGCAACAGCGTGCTGCAACGATGGACATTCCTCCTTGTTTTTCGCGAGATAGCATTTTTGCCAACTTAGGTTTTGAAGCCCTTGCCCACAATCCACGCGCTCAACTTTGGTGCAGCACGAGCGAATCACCCCTTCGGGGAGACGCTTCTGCGCGTCCTGAGCATCTATTGCCCAAGATGCCGCTCTACTTGCGCCTTATCCTCTGGGATAGCACCTTCACTGCTCGTCGTATTGTACCTTATCGCATGGCAACTTCGCAACTTTCGCGACAAGCACGCTATTATCTGCAAGGGGTGCCAGCTCTTTGTTTTTTGCCCAATGGGTCTTTGCTCGTGATGGAGCGAGAACTTTCGGTGCCGCGTCGTTATCTTGGTGCGAAATGCAGCATCAAGTTGCGGTTGGTCGTTCCCGATGCTCCTAGCGAAGTGGTCGATGTGGGCACGTGGCGCACGCATCTCTGTGTCTTCCGCCGCTCGTTCGCCAACTACGAAGGCATGTGTCTGGGGCGTCGCCTAGCAGATGGTCGGCAAACCGTGCTGTGTGTGAGTGATGCACAGGGGGGGGCAGGGCGTTGCGGAGTGCATCTCCGCGATTTCCTCCGCGTGGTCGTGCTGGATCGCGAATGTACCGATTGAGGTCGCAATTTGCCTTTGAGCCTCTCTTCCGTTACCTCTCTTCTGCCGCTTTTCTCCTCAATCTTCCCATTATTTCCACATTTCTTCTAGCTCTTCTCACAAGCTTCTTCCATCATTCATCGACACAAATATGCTATTTCTTGATTCCTCAGAACGTTTAGGTGATTTCGTCGTCAATTTGCTCTATGTATTGGGCTGCCTCATTGGCACCACGCATTTTACCACCAGTCCTGACCCACCGCAACCGAAGTTTGCTGCCGAAGTTGGGGTGCTGAGTGGGGTGAGCTATGAGCAACCCATCGGAGGGAAATTCTCTCTCGTGGGCAAAGCAGGGGTGACGATGCTCGATCAGGGCAACCCATGGGCGTATAGCGGTTTTCAACCCGCCGCAGAACTCGGCCTGCGCTGGTATTTCTCTGGTGTTTCTCCCAGCAATGCCAACAACGAAGGGAGCTACTTTGCGCTCTGCAGCTTCATCAGTTATCAAAAGATGGCGTTCTGGGCAGCTCGTCCCGATCAGTATCACCACGTAGCCGTATTTGACTACTCTCTTGTGTGGGGGCGCATATGGAATCTCGATCTACGCTGGGCATTGAAAACACAAATCGGCATCGGCGCGCATGGCTATCTCCGCACCGCAGCCCAAGAAGCCTTCTACGACCAACCTGAAAATTATGGCACTGAAACAGATGGCATCACTTGTCCCGTCGACATCGGCCTTGTCTATCGGTTTTGAGGAGTTGGATAAAAAATACATTGTATGCTTTCCAATTAGAAATGCACGGTATGTTGAATTTTAATTGGAGATTTCTTTGTAATGAATGAAAGTTGTTGTTATCTTTACACGGATAAACTTAATAACCTATTTCAATGAAGAACTTCCTACTATGTGCATGTTGTTTTTCTCAAGATGACAATGAATGGGTTAGTCGTATTTTGTATTGGTAATCGAGAATTATGTATTTCCTAGATTCTTCTTCAGGAGAGGTGATGGAATTTATGATGAAAATGCTTGTTGGCTTGTCCAGTATCATTGGATTCCCTAAAGTATCGACCACTCCTTACAAACCAGAGCTAAAACTGACAGCCGAAGTGGGCGTGCTGAGTGGTGTCAGCTATGAACAGCCCATTGGCGGAAAGTTTTCTGCCGTTGGAAAGCTGGGGCTTTCGATGTCTGACGAGGGAAACCCTTGGACGTATGCGGGATTTCAACCAACTGCTGAACTCGGACTGCGCTGGTATTTTGCAGGAATTACCGAAGACGGCAACAACGAAGGCAGTTATCTTGCGGTTCGCACCCAATTGGCATATCAACGGTTGGCATTTATCAAGTCCTACCCCGAAGAGCATAACCAACTTTACACCTATAGTGTTAGTCTTGTATGGGGACGATCGTGGAACATCAATGATCGTTGGGCGGTCAAGACTCAAATCGGGATTGGCAATATTGGGAATGTTGAAAGTAAACGTCAAGAATGGGAGAATCGTAATCTTGATGGCTATCACGTTGGCAATGAATATGGAACGTTTTGCCCCGCGGACATCGGTGTGACTTATCGCTTCTAAACATAGCCTTTTCTCCTCTACTCGTATAGATATAGCGCAGCAAGTGGGCAGTGATGCCTGCGTGCTGCGCTGTTTGCAGAAAGAAGATGGCTTGCGTTTTCGCGTTTTGCGGTGCGAAAGTGAAAAATAGAAGGTAAAAATTCAGAGAAAAGCACGCGGAATGTATAAAAAAATTGTATCTTTGCAGGAACATAACAACGATGAATCGTGAACATAGTCACCAATCTAAATCATTGGCATAACATGTTTTCCATTGAAAATCAGTGTATAAAGCACGAGAAATCGGACTGTTCTCTCTCTGTTTCTTGCACTGCACGCCTAGTAGATTAGGCGTGCCTTCTTGGTTTGTAAACATTTCAAATCGGTTGGCTTTTCACTTAGAGAATGGTCGCGCTTCGGCGTAGAAACTTCGAATACAACAAAAATAACAATTTAAATATCTCCACTTAGCACAATGAACTTTACCCTTTTTGTCACAGCGTTGCTGACGGGACTTGGGTTTGTAGGACTTGTGTCGGTGCTCGTAAAACTATTGGCACCTCGCAGCTACAATCCCCAAAAGGAAGACCCGTTTGAGTGTGGTATCCCCACTCGCGGCCGCTCGTGGATGCAATTCCGTGTAGGTTACTACCTCTTTGCCATCCTCTTTCTTATGTTCGATGTGGAGACCATGTTTCTCTTCCCCTGGGCTGTCGTGATGCGCACGTTAGGTCCTGCGGCGTTGTTGAGCATTGGTTTCTTCCTGTTTATCTTAGTTCTAGGACTCGCTTATGCCTGGAAGAAAGGAGCGTTGGAATGGCAGTAAATAAAAGACCAGAAATTAATAATATCCCCTACGAAGAGTTTCAAGACAATGAGACGCTCGAAAAACTCGTGCAAGAATTGAACGAGAATGGAGTAGGGGTGATGGTGGGACAGTTGGATAAACTCATCGACTGGGGACGCAGTAATTCATTGTGGCCTCTCACCTTTGCAACTAGTTGCTGCGGCATTGAGTTTATGGCTGTGGCTGCTGCGCGCTACGACATGGCGCGTTTCGGATTTGAAATTACGCGCAACAGTCCGCGTCAAGCCGACGTGATTTTGGTGAATGGTACGATTACCACTAAAATGGCGCCTGTGTTGAAGCGTTTGTACAACCAAATGCCTGATCCCAAATATGTGGTGGCTATTGGTGGATGCGCCATTTCGGGTGGTCCTTTCACCAAGAGTTACCACGTGGTGAAGGGTGTGGACAAGGTGATTCCTGTGGACGTGTTTGTGCCAGGATGTCCTCCACGTCCCGAAGCTTTCTTGTATGGTATGATGCAATTGCAGCGCAAAGTGCGTGTGGAAAACTTCTTTGGCACGGTGAACCGCAAAGAAGAAGACCCCTACAAGAACGAGATGCAACAAGAATATAAAGAACTGCTTAACGAACAGGAGGAAGCATAATGGAAGAAAAAGAACAATTGACGCCTCAAACGGAAAATACCGCTGCGGAAGTTGCTCAAAGCACTTCTGAAACTGCTGCTCCTGCTGTGGAAGCTCCCAAGGCAGAGGAAACTACAAAATTGGCTGCTTCTGCTGAAGAAGCAACTCAAGTGGCAGAAGTTAGTGTCGAAAAGGCTACACCTGCTGCGGAAGCATCCAAGGCAGAAGTTAGTGCCGAAAAGGTTGCTCCTGCCGAAAAGGCAGCGCCTGCTGTGGAAGCACCCAAGACTGCGGAAGCTCCTAAGGCAGAAGCCCCAAAACCTGCTGCGCCTGCAACACCACGTCCTGCAGCGGCACCACGTCCTGCGGCAAAACCTGCTGCACCTGCAAAGAATGAGGTGAAAGCGGAAGTAGTTGACGCAAAGGAATTGCACAGTACTTTGGCAAAACTCAAAGAAGAAGGTTACATTTTCCTAGAAAACCTCACCGGTGTGGACTGGGGAGAAGAGGGACTGGGAGTGGTTTATTCCCTTTCTCACGGAGAAACCTTTGAAATGAAGCACGTTAAGGCCGTGGCAGAGAATAAGGAAGAACCTTATCTCGACACAGTTTGCGATCTTTGGGATATTGCCAATTTCTACGAACGTGAAGTTTATGACTTCTACGGCATCAAATTTTTGAACCACCCCGATATGCGCCGCATCTTCTTGCGCGAAGACTGGGTTGGACATCCTTTCCGCAAGGACGACAAACCTGAAGAACACAACGAAGAAATCGCGGTTGGCGATGAACCCATTTCTGATTTGGCAGTGTGCTACACCCTCAATGAAGATGGTTCGCTCAACAAAACCGAAACTCCTCTCTTTGAGGAAGATGATTATGTGATCAACCTCGGTCCTCAACACCCCTCAACGCACGGTGTGTTGCACTTCCGCACGCGTATTGACGGTGAAACAATTACGAAAATCGATCCACACCTCGGCTATATTCACCGCGGTATTGAGAAAATCAGTGAAGAACTGACTTATCCTCAGACGCTTGCACTCACCGACCGTATGGACTATCTCGGTGCGATGCAAAACCGTCACGCGCTTTGCGCCTGCATTGAACAGGCTATGGGAGTGGAAGTGAGCGATCGCGTGCAAGTGATTCGTACGATTATGGACGAATTGCAACGTATTGACTCTCACTTGCTCTTCTTCTCTTGCTTGTGCCAAGATATGGGTGCGACAACGGCGTTCCTTTATGGTTTCCGCGACCGCGAACTCATTCTCGACATCTTTGAAGAAACTTGCGGTGGTCGTTTGATTCTCAACTACAATATGATTGGTGGTTTGGCTTACGATATTCACCCCAATTTCCAAAAACGCGTGAAGGAATTCATCGTGACGATGCGCAAGAATCTCAAAGAGTACGACGACATCTTCACGGGAAATGTGATTTTCCAAACACGTGCGAAGGGTGTAGGTATCATCACCAAGGAACAAGCCATTTCATTTGGTTGCACTGGCGGTACGGGTCGTGCTTCAGGTTGGAGCAACGACTTGCGTAAGCACCGTCCATATGCGGCTTATGATCGTGTGGACTTCAAAGAAGTGGTACGCACCGAAGGCGACAGCTTTGCGCGCTATATGATTCGTTTGGATGAAATTCGTGAATCGCTCCACATCATCGAACAACTTATCGACAACATCCCCGAGGGCAACTTCGCAGAGAAGATGAAGCCCGTGATAAAAGTGCCGGCAGGTAGTTACTACTCAGCGGTGGAAGGCAGTCGTGGTATCTTGGGCGTTTATCTCGAGAGCCGTGGCGATAAGTTCCCCTATCGTTTGCACTATCGCGCCACGGGTCTTCCCCTAGTGGCGGTGATGGATACCGCTTGCCGTGGCAACATGATTGCCGACTTAATCACCATCGGCGGAACGATAGACTATGTTGTTCCTGATATTGACCGATAAAGCTAATTTCTTTCAAGAATTAACCCAATAACAAAACAGATTATGTTTGATTTTTCTGTCGTGACGACCTGGCTACACAGCTTGCTCTCTGGATGGATGGGAGACAGTTTGGCAGTGTTGGTGGAATGCGTGTTGGTGGCTTTGGTAATCATCACCATTTATGCCATTTTCGCCATCATCATGATTTATGCCGAGCGTAAAGTCTGCGCAGCTTTCCAATGCCGCATCGGACCTGACCGTGTGGGTAAGTGGGGATTGCTGCAAGTCATCAGCGACGTGCTCAAAATGATGACCAAAGAGGTCATCAACTTTCGCAAAACCGACCAGTTCTTGCACCGCATCGCGCCTTTCCTTGTGGTGACGGCTTCAATGGTTACTTTTGCTTGCTTACCTTGGAACAAGGGGGCACAAATCATTGATTTCAATGTAGGTGTGTTCTTCTTCCTGGCTGTGGGCAGCGTTGGCGTTGTGGGCATTTTGCTCGCTGGATGGTCGTCTAATAATAAATTTGCCCTTGTGGGTTCAATGCGTGCTGGTGCGCAAATCATTTCCTATGAACTCTCCATTGGTATGGTGATGCTCACTATGATTTGTCTCACTGGAACCATGAGTTTCTCGGAGATTTGTCAGCAACAAGCCGAATTAGGCTGGAATATTTTCCGTGGTCACATTGTGGCTATCCCTGCTTTTGTGATTTATCTCATCTCTGGTAATGCAGAGTGTAACCGTGGACCTTTCGACTTGCCTGAAAGTGAGAGTGAATTGACCGCAGGTTATCATACTGAATACTCAGGTATGGATTTCGGTTTCTACTATCTCGCCGAATATCTCAACATCGTCATCTGCGCCGGTATGGCAGCAACCATCTTCTTGGGTGGTTGGGCACCATTGGTTGTGCCAGGATTGGATGACTTCAATGCTGTGATGGCTTACGTTCCTGGTTTTGTGTGGTTCATTGGCAAAACATTCTTTGTCGTGGCTCTGCTCCTCTGGATTCGTTGGTCATTCCCCCGTTTGCGCGTCGATCAAATTTTGCGCCTCGAGTGGAAGTATTTGATGCCTATCTCAATGGTGCTGCTCGTGTTGATGGCAGTACTCGTTAGTTTCGGTTTGACTTTCTAATCTCACCTCCAAATAGATATAACAATGGAAAATCAAAATTATTTCTCTGGACTTGTAGGAGGTGTGAAGAGCTTGCTCACGGGATTGAAAACCACGATGCGCGAGTTCTGGACGCCTAAAATCACAGAGCGTTACCCCGAAAACCGCAAAGAGAACAAGATGTTTGAGCGTTTTCGTGGACAACTCATCCTTCCGCACAATGAACTCAACCAACACAAGTGCGTTGGTTGTGGAGTTTGTCAAAATGTATGTCCTAATGATACCATCGTCATCGAAACAGAGATGCAGGAGGATCCTGAAACAGGACGTAAGAAAAAAGTACTTGTGCATCACATCTACGACCATGGTCGTTGTATGTACTGTATGCTCTGCGTGACGAACTGTCCGCACGGTGCTTTGGATTTTGACAATGAATTTGAATATGCTGTTTTCGATAGAACCAAATTGGTGAAGTATTTGAATCACCCAGGTTCGGTGGTGCAGCCTAAAAAGTAATCTCATAAACTCAGCGAAATGAACGCATACAATATTATGTTTGTGGTGCTTGCCGTGCTGATACTTTGTTCTTCCATCGCAACGGTGGTGACGAAGAGCATCATTCGCGCAGCCACTTATCTGCTGTTTGTGCTGCTCGGCACCGCAGGACTCTATTTCCTGCTGGGCTACACCTTCCTTGGTGCGGTGCAAATCATGGTTTACGCAGGAGGCATCATCGTGCTCTACGTGTTCTCCATCTTGCTCACCAGTGGACAGCAAGAACAGCTCACCAAAGTTGGACGCTGCAAAACGCTAAGCGCGCTTGTGCTCAGCCTTGTTGGCTTAGCCGTGGTGGGAGGCATCTTTTGGACACACGGATTTGGACAAGTTTTCTTGCCCGCACCCTCAGAAGGTGCTGTGCCTTCCATGAGCGACATCGGTGTCCATATGATTTCTGGGGATAAAGGCGGTTTTCTCCTTCCCTTTGAAGCCGTTTCGGTGCTCCTCCTCGCTTGCATCGTAGCAGGACTCGTCATTGCTCGCAAACGATAAACTCAACATTCAGCAATAACCCTCAACATTCAGAACAAAACACTATGATACCCATCGAATGTCTCTTAGTCGTATCGGCTGTTATGCTGTTTGCTGGCATCTATGGCTTTCTCACGCGAAAGAGTACTTTGGCAATTCTGCTCAGCATTGAGTTGATGCTCAATGCAGCCGATCTCAATTTCGCAGTGTTCAATCGTCTATTGTTCCCTGGTGGTCACGAAGGACTTTTCTTCTCCATCTTCGCAATAGCCATTGCCGCTGCAGAAAGTGCCATCGCCATTGCCATTATGATCAACATTTATCGTCATCTCAACAATCTCTCTGTAGATCAGTTGAAGAAGATGAAGTGGTAACGACTCAAAGCAAATATAAACAATGGATTTTACTATCTTTATCCTCCTACTTCCTCTCCTATCTTTCCTCTTGATAGGTGTCGTTGATCTCGACATCACCAAGACTGGTAAGGTGTGGAGTCATAAAGCAGCAGGACTTATCGGTACCATTTCTTTGGCTTTGGTGACGATATTGTCTTACACAACGGCTTATCAGTATTTCTTTGCTACTGAACGCCTTGCTGACGGCACTTTCCCTACGATTGTGCCTTTCAACTTCACTTGGTTGCCTTTGGGTAGCTTGCACTTCGACCTTGGTGTGCTCCTCGATCCCATCTCTGTAATGATGCTCGTGGTCATCTCCACTGTGTCGTTGATGGTGCATCTCTACTCCTTCGGTTATATGCACGGTGAGCGTGGTTTCCAACGCTACTATGCTTATTTGAGCCTCTTCACTATGTCGATGCTCGGATTGGTGTTGGCGACCAACATCTTTCAAATGTACCTTTTCTGGGAATTGGTGGGTGTGTCTTCTTATCTCCTCATCGGTTTCTACTACACTAGTCCAGCTGCTATCGCAGCTTCCAAGAAAGCCTTCATCGTCACTCGCTTTGCCGATATGTTCTTCTTGGTGGGTATCCTCATCTTTGGATATTTTGCGCACACGTTCAACTTCGACTTCGGTGCGCACATCCAATATGGTGCTGGAGCCGCAACCTTCCTTCCCGTTGCCATCAGCAAGGAAGTTGCCGCTGCTGGTTTCCTCATTCCCACTGCCTTGGTGCTGATGTTCATCGGTGGTGCAGGTAAGAGTGCTATGTTCCCCCTCCACATCTGGTTGCCCGATGCGATGGAAGGTCCCACTCCTGTGTCTGCTTTGATTCACGCCGCTACGATGGTTGTGGCAGGTGTCATTCAGATTGCACGCATGTTCCCTATGTGGATGGAATATGCTCCCTCCTCACTCAGCATTGTAGTTTGGGTAGGTGCCATCACCGCTTTCTATGCAGCTGCAGTGGCTTGCGCACAAAGCGACATCAAGCGCGTACTTGCGTTCTCCACGATTTCACAAATCGCTTTTATGGTCGTAGCACTCGGTGCGAGCCTTCCTGGTCATGAAGGAGCTTTGATTGATAATCACGCTTCCCTCGGATACATGGCAGGTTTGTTCCATCTCTTCACTCACGCCATGTTCAAAGCTTGCCTCTTCTTGGGCGCAGGTTGCATCATTCACGCAGTTCACAGCAACGAAATGACCAAAATGGGTGGTTTGCGCAAATATATGCCCATCACCCACATCACCTTCCTCATCAGTTGCTTAGCCATTGCAGGTATTCCCGGACTTTCTGGTTTCTTCTCCAAAGATGAAATCATCACCGCCTGCTTCCACTACAGTCCTGTGTTGGGATGGTGGATGACCATGGTAGCTGCCATGACTGCCTTCTATATGTTCCGTCTGTACTACGGCATTTTCTGGGGACAAGACAATAGTGAGCAATATGCGCACCACACTCCCCACGAATCACCTTGGACAATGACGCTCCCACTCATCATTTTGAGTGTAATCACTCTTGGTGCAGGTTGGATGCCTTTCGGGCATTTCATCTCTGCTGCAGGCACTGCCTACGACATCCATCTCGACAGCAGCATCGCCATCACAAGCAGTGTGATTGCCGTGTTGAGCATTGCCCTTGCCACTTATATATATGCTGGTAAGAAACAACCCATTGCCGAAAAGATGCAAGCCGCTTTGCCAAATCTCCATCAATGGGCTTACAAACGCTTCTATATGGATGAAGTCTACCAATTTGTGACTCATCGCATCATCTTCCGTTACATTTCTCGTCCCATCGCCTGGTTCGATCGCCACATCATTGATGGCTTCTTCGACTTCTTGGCCGACTTGACGCAGCGCGTTTCTCGTTGCATCAAAGGCTTGCAAAACGGAAGCGTACAAACCTATGCGTTTGTCTTCCTCCTCGGCACTTTGGTGCTCTTACTCATCATGATACTCTAACATCACGACTATGAATTTTCTTTCGATATTCGTACTAATCCCCCTTTTGATGCTGCCCGCGCTTTGGATTGCGCGCAGTCTCAATCAGGTTCGAGGCGTCATGGTAGCCGGGAGCACAGCCCTCTTGGCACTCTCCGTCTATCTGGTCTTCGCCTTTCTCGATGCGCGAGCCCTCGATCCTCACAGCGAAATGCTCTTTGTGAGCAGTGTAGAGTGGTTTCCACCCCTTCACATCAACTACACCGTTGGTGTTGACGGCATCAGCGTAGCCATGTTGCTCCTCTCCGCCATCATCACCTTCACTGGTACCTTCGCTTCGTGGCAACTTAAGCCCATGACCAAGGAATACTTCCTTTGGTTCACCCTCCTTTCTATGGGTGTGTTTGGGTTCTTCATCACTACCGACATGTTCGCCATGTTCATGTTCTATGAAATCGCACTTATCCCTATGTATCTCCTCATCGGAGTGTGGGGTAGTGGACGCAAAGAATATGCAGCGATGAAGCTCACCCTGATGTTGATGGGAGGTTCAGCCTTCCTTATGTGCGGCATCTTCGGCATCTTCTATGGTGCAGGTGGTCAAACCATGAACATCATCGACATTGCCAATCACACCAACGGAGCACACGCCATTGCTACCAACTGGCAGCTCATTTGGTTCCCCATGACCTTCGTCGGTTTCGGTATCCTCGGCGCTTTGTTCCCCTTCCACACCTGGTCACCCGACGGTCACGCTTCTGCACCCACTGCAGTGTCTATGCTCCACGCTGGTGTCTTGATGAAACTTGGTGGTTACGGATGTTTCCGCATCGCCATGTATCTCTTGCCTGAGGCTGCCAACGAACTCAGTTGGATTTTCCTCATCCTCACCGGTATTTCTGTGGTTTATGGTGCTTTCTCTGCTTGTGTGCAGACCGACCTCAAATACATCAACGCGTACTCATCAGTTTCTCACTGCGGACTCGTGCTCTTCGCCATCTGCATGGCTACTGAAACAGCCAGCACCGGTGCTATCCTTCAGATGCTTTCTCACGGTTTGATGACTGCACTCTTCTTCGCGCTCATCGGTTTCATCTACGGTCGCACCCACACGCGTGACATCCGCGAATTGGCAGGTTTGATGAAGATTATGCCTTTCCTCGCAGTCTGCTACGTCATTGCAGGTTTAGCCAACCTCGGTCTTCCCGGACTTTCTGGTTTCATTGCCGAAATGACCATCTTCGTAGGCTCATTCGATAATACCGGCACCTTCTACACTGTGATGACCATCATCGCTTGCACCTCCATCGTCATTACTGCAGTCTACATCTTGCGACTTGTCGGTAAAATCCTCTATGGGGTGCCCACCAACGAGCATCATCTCAAACTCACCGATGCTACTTGGGACGAGCGTTTCTCTGTCATCTGTCTCATCCTCGCCGTTGCAGCACTCGGTCTTGCCCCTTTCTGGGTCAGCGACATGATTCGCACTGGCGTGCATCCCGTCATTGAGCACCTCCAACAAGCAGGTTCTCTGTTGAACAGTCATAGTAATCCCTTTTTGTAAACTCCTAAACGTATCAATACAGCATGGACTTTTCACAGTTTCTTAGCATGCAAGCAGAACTTTCGCTCCTCGCAGTGATTGTTATCCTCTTCATTGCTGATCTATTCATGAGTGGCGACGGCAAGGAGCAAAAAGGCATTTACAACACCCCGCTCCCCGTCATCCTTTTGGCGGCTCATACCCTGCTCAATCTCGTTCCCACACTCAGTGGCGATGCAGCCACCACCGCTTTTGGAGGTATGTATGTCACCACAGCCATGAGTGGCATCGTCAAGACAGTACTCAGCATCGGCACACTCATCACCTTCCTCATGGCGCATGGGTGGATGAAACGTCAAGAGAATTTGGTGAAACAAGGTGAGTTCTACATCATCACCCTCTTCACCCTCCTTGGAATGTACTTCATGATTTCCAGCGGACATTTCCTTATGTTCTTCATCGGACTCGAGTTAGCTTCCATTCCAATGGCAGCACTCGTGAGCTACGATAAATATCGTTACGAAAGTGCCGAAGCCGGCGCCAAGTTCATCTTGCTCGCCCTCTTCTCAGCTGGTTTGTTGCTCTACGGTCTCTCGTTGATTTATGGAGGCACTGGCACTTTGTATTTCGATGGAGTCTTCGCGCTTCTGAGCGATGCAAAGCCCTTCACCCTCCTCGGTATGCTCTTCTTCATCACCGGCATGGGCTTCAAGATTTCTCTTGTTCCCTTCCACCTCTGGACAGCCGACACTTATGAAGGTGCACCCACCGTCGTTACGGGTTATTTGAGTGTGATTTCTAAGGGTAGTGCAGCCTTCGTACTTTTCACAGTGCTCACTAAAGTATTCTCTGCTAACGGTGGTCTCTTTGAAGCCTGGAACACTGCCTTCTTCTGGATCATCATTGCTTCTATCACCATTGCCAACCTCTTCGCCATTCGTCAGAAAAACCTCAAGCGTTTCATGGCATTCTCTGCCATCTCTCAAGCCGGTTACCTCGTGCTCACCCTTATGGGCGGCACAGCGCAAGGTATGACAGCTATGGTCTTCTATCTCCTCGTCTATATGGCAGCCAATATGGGCGCATTTGCCGTGATGAATGTCGTAGAGCAAAACAGCGGACTCATTGGCATTGACGATTACAATGGACTATACCGCACCAATCCCAAGCTCGCGTTCATCATGACACTCTGCTTGTTCTCTTTGGCAGGTATTCCTCCCTTCGCAGGTTTCTTCTCGAAGTTCTTCGTCTTCATGGCAGCTTTCCACGCAGGTTATCATTGGTTAGTGCTCATCGCCTTGATTAACACGGTGATTTCACTCTACTACTATCTCCTCATTGTGAAAGCAATGTACATCAATCCTAGTGAGAATCCCATCGCCACTTTCAAGAGCGACTGTTATTCTCGCACTGCCATCGCCATTTGCGTAGCAGGCGTTTTGCTCCTCGGCATCTTGGGTTGCGTCTACAGCTATCTCGACACTTTCTCTTATGGAGTGTGAGTCAGTAACTCTCGCATTTCATATTTCCCAAGCGCATAGTGTCGCTTTTCCTTTCAAGGTGGATACTTCCTCGTGAAGTGTCCACCTTTTTATCAACCCAAATCGGTCATTAGACCGTTATAGTGCAATTCGTTATAGGTACGATAACTTTCTACCTTATTTCATTTTCTTGTTGGCATCTTGTTTCTTGTTCGTTCTCGCCGTAGCCCGCTACGCCTTCGAACTCACAACCAACCATCTGCTCAACAAGCCAATGCAATAAGTTCAGAATCTAATAACCGATTTGGGTTTAACCCTCCTCCCGTCCATTTTTGTTTTCGTATTCTCCATTCCCTGTGCCTGCATTTCTCGCACATCCATCTGCTTTTTCTCGTAGCCCTCTATATGTATATGGGAAGATATAGCCCCAAAGAGTGAATAAATCGCCGAAAAGTGACAAACAATTTTTGAGATGTATTCATTTTGCTATTTGCATCTTCCAAAATTTAATGGTAATGAATGTGTGATTGCACTTCACCCAAAACAGGGACAAAGCATAGTGACAGAAGAGGGGTGCATGTTCACGCGCACGCGTATATGCGCGCCTTCCAACAGCGATGTTGATTTCTTGCTGTCACAAGTGTCACACTTGGGGTGTAAATGCGCAAAAAATGCGCAGAGTTAAGGACGAGATGACTGTAAGAAGAAAGACGATAAAGCGTATTTCCTTCTCACATACCATCGAATTTCGGGGTAGAAATCACTAGACTGTTAAAATAAATCTTAAAATGAACCCTAATCAACTGTTGCATAGCTATTTACCATAAATACTGTGACACTTGTGACAGCAAAAAAGCGAAAACCCCTGTACTTACGCGCGTATGCGCGCGCGTGAGAGAAGGTGATTATGAAGATTTTCACAATTTCTTTTTGTTCATTCTTCTTTGATCAATTGAAACAACACTTCGTTTTATGAAAAAGCACACGTCATTTTATGAAAAACCATACGTCGTTTGATGCAAAACCACACGTCGTTTTATGAAAAACCACACGTCGTTTTTTGAAAACAAGCACTCAGTTGAGATGACTGAGTAAATGTACTATTTATGCTCGATATATGCGAGGCCATAGCCGTTGGTGAATGAATCATAGCAAAACAAGTAGTATGAGGTGTAAAAATAAGAATTTGCACTTGCTGGTTGAGTCTGCGGACGATAATACAGTCATTTCTTTTGTGAAATCAAAATTTCTGATGTATATTTGCGGATAGGAAAATCGCAACTTCTCAAACAAAGAGCATCATGCCTTGTATCATTGGGGGTGAGTAGTTTGGCTATGCTTAAAGACAACAATCAAGAGAACAATAACATTCAACCAAAGATAATAATATGTCGAAGCTTAACATAGATCAAAAGACTATCAAGCAACTTTTTGCGGATAAGAAAACGGATTTTCTTATTCCCGACTATCAGCGTCCATATGCTTGGGGCGAAACTGAGTGTCAAACACTTTGGGATGACATTTTTGTGTTTGCAATTCCTGAAGATGATGCAACCAATTTTAAGAAGGACGAAGAGTATTTTCTTGGACCAATAGTTACCTTCAAGAATGAAAGTGGTAAACAGGAAATTATTGATGGGCAACAACGTCTCACCACATTAATGCTTTTGTTGAGAGCTTTCTATGAGCGCTCGGGAGTGATGAAGGACAATGGAACTAAGAGCATGCGTAAGATGATAGAGCAATGTGTTTGGAAGACCAATGAATTTGATGAACCAGACAAAGAAGCTCTGAAAATCGATTCTGCCGTAGCTACAGATGATGACAAAGATGAGTTCTTGGATATTCTCAAAAAAGGTGAAGCTTCCAATAAATACAAAAGTAGATATGCTGAAAACTATCGTTTCTTTCAAAAGAAGATTGATGATTTCTTAGCAAATTATCCTACATTTTTCCCTTACCTACCGATTAGAATTCTTAGTAATTGCATTTTATTGCCTATTGAAGCCGAGAATCAAGACACGGCCTTACGGATTTTCTCCACACTGAACGATAGAGGAAAACCTCTCTCTGATGCAGACATTTTCAAAGCTGAGTTCTATAAATTCTATTCACAAAATGGCAAAAGAGAGGAGTTTATAGAACGCTGGCGAGAGCTAGAGCGATTGTCTTCAGTAACATTTAATTCAAGCAAGGATTCTCCTTTAGATGAACTCTTCACGCTGTATATGTACTTTCTTCGAGCTAAACAAGGAAACACAAATACGACTACGGAGGCCTTGCGTCGGTTTTATGAAAAGGATGCCTACAAAGCCTTGAAGAATGAGACAACTTTAGATGAACTAGAAGTGCTTATAAAGTTTTGGTATGCTGTCAAGAGTCAAGATCTAAAGCGGTTTTCTGATAAAGTGCTAAAACTTCTGTTTGTTCTGAATTATGCACCAAATGGTATGTGGTACTATTTTGTGTCTGTCTATTTTATGCATAACAAACTGTCTGACGAATCGTTGGAGGAGAGTGCTTTTGTGAGATTTCTGGAACGGACTATTGGATTCATTTGGGCATATGCTCTGACGAATCCAGGTGTAAATGCTCTTCGTACACCCATTTACCGCGAAATGGTGAATATCATCAATGGGAATGAGGTAACCTTCTCTGATTTCAAATTTGAGAGAACCAACATCGAAAACATTTTCAAGAGTTATAAATTTCTCAATCAGCGACAAATCACTCGTTCTATGATTACATGGTGGACTTGTCAGTACAACCAACAAGGATTGCTCTCTATTGACTGCAAATTTGACATTGAGCATATCTATGCGAGAAATCGGGTTAAGAATGAGCCTTTAGAAGACGAATGGAATGCAGAGCTTCTGGGCAACAAAACTTTGCTTGAACAGCGCATCAACATCAGAGCTTCAGACTATAGATTTACGGACAAAGCAAAGTATTACCAAGGAATACAAGGGGGGAAGGGCGAAAAGAGTCCTACACTCATCTCTGAACTCTTGGCGATGGCAAACGACAAAAACGAATTTTCAGAAACTGACATTCTTCATCGTAACGAAACTATTATCCAAGGTTTCATTGCCTATTTGGACAGAAACGAACTTCTGAAATGAAACACAAGGAGGAGGTAAAAATCGTTTTTGCAGCATCTCCTTTTGGAGGCGTGTAGTTCAAATTAGCCTGTAATTAGACCTATAGATCTGATTAAGAATGGGGGCTATGCAAGTGTTGTCTTGCATAGCCCCGAATTGTGTTTTGTAGATACTCACTGCTCTTTGTCTCCTTTATCTTGCCAACTGGAATTTGAGGTTGAGACCGAAGTCTTGAACTGTGGTGGGGAAGGCAGAAGAGGTGAGGAGAGGACGATTCATTTGGCGTTCGTAGTAGGCAGAGATGGTGAAGAAACGCGACACGGCATAGTCGGCAGAGAAGGATATTTGTATAGCACTGTTGCCGCTGGTGGCTTGAGAGATTGTGGTGAGAATGTTGCGTTGAAGTGCGCTTTGTTCGCGCAAGGAGATGTCTAGACGCATGTTGAGAGAATGCGCAAAACCATCGGAGGAACCTCCCGATGCATCTTCTGAATAGTTGCTGCTGTTGGAATAATCGGTAGAGGAAGAAGTAGATGAGTTACGAGATTTTTTGCCTTTTCCTTTGATACCATTATCACCAAACGTGGGGAATTTGAAGTCGTTGATGCGATATCCCACCCCAAACACCACATCGTTGGAGTGGGTTTCGGTGAGCAATTGAGAAGCCATAGAGAGTGTGAGCACTCGTGTGCGTCGCATTTCGAGTTTTGCCGTCATATTGTTGTGGAAGGTGGCATCAACTCCCAAGAGAGGAGAGAAGTTTTCGTTGATGCTCACGGTCGAAATGTCGAACTGTGAGGAGGGTTGAGGACGCCCATTTTCTACATTGTTGATAAACCCGAGTCCGTCTATGGTGGCGCGATAGTTTTGGAAACTGCTATAAGAACCTACGTTGTAGAGACTGCGGTAGCTGTGGTTGATGTTGAATGCACGGAACCATCGTTTGAAGGCTGGGAGTGAAGACAAACCTGAATAAGTGAGTGTCCAGTTAGGGAGAAGTTTTGTGAGCAGTGGGAATATCTCGACAGAACTTCCCATTGAGGTATAGGTGTCTAGGAAAGCCGGAATCATCACTTCGCTAGAGTATTTTCCGACAGAGCCGTTTTCGGGATTGTAGGTTTGGCCGCTCCACGTGCCAAGACCTGCAGGGTAGGTGGTGCCTGCATATTGTTGTTCTATGCGCGCTTGATAGCGATTGAGTGCACCAAGGAATCGTTGAAAAAGTGCGCTGCGGTAGCCATTATCGGCTGTACCACTAGAGGAGAACGCACTACCCAAGGAGAGGGTAGTCATAGCAAAGGAGCCACTTTGCAAAGTGGGCATCCCTTCAAACATATATTGAATGGATTTGTTGCGATTGTGGTTGCGAGAGAATGAAACACTGATGCGTAAATCGCGTGCAGGTTCTATTTGAGCGCGCAGTTGGAAATCCTCTGTTTGAGCAAAGGTGGACAATGCAGTAAGGCTGTCGCTTCTGAGCAACCAGCCGCGTTCGTTGGCGCGTTGAACGTAGTCCTCACTCGCAGTGGCAAAGGCAAAGTCAAGTCCTGGAACAAACATACCTCCTAAGCGCGATTGACCGAACACGTTTCCAATGTTAGGCATAAATCCAGGTAGTGAGAGTTGGTTGTTGTTGCGATAGCTCACATTGAAGTTGCGAAGACTCATCAAACCTCTTGCTCCCACTTCTGCTATTTTATACCACGTTTGTTCTTCCATGCGTTTGCGAGCAGAAACGGTGATTTTGAGCGAGTCGGTACCACGCGTGAGAACTTCTATGCGATTGATGTCTAGTACTTTATATTTCAGAGCATATCGTGTGCCGTCTTTGCGAATGGCAATCACGCGCAGCTTCTTGCTCCCTTGATTGTGAGGCACAATGAAGGACGTGTCAGCGCGTAGCACAATTTCTTTTTCGTACAATTTTTTCTCTGGTTTCGTGTTATGGTTGCTCGTTTGCGAAAACTTGCGATTCACGCGTTTTAAGAACTCCACTTTATTGTAGAGATTTTCCATATTGAAGCGACCATTGGCAGAGAGGTCACGTCGGTTAGCAATAGTATTTCCTAGCGACTGACCTGTGCTGCTTTCGATGCCTCGTGTCCAATTGTAGGAGCTTGAGTATTTAGCATCAACCGTCACCCAATCGAGTGCTGGAACCTTGTTGAGAGGCACGTTCCACGACAATTCCGCATTTTGTTGGTAAGCCAAGGGACGTCCCAACTCCAAAATGCTGCGTGTGATAGAATCCTTCCAAGCCGTGTAGCGGTCGGGGTACAAGGCTTCATTGACAGGCGTGTTGGGTTGCTCGATTTCGGCATTTGTTCCCGAAGAAAAATTGAAATGAATGTTTTTGGTGGGATCCCAACGAAGTTGAAAACTACGATTCCACAAGAAGTCGCTGGAGAACGTGAGCGGTAAACTCTTGTTTTCCAGATTTTCCATATCGCGCTCCTGCAATTCGTAGTAGTGTCGTGAAATGTCGGAATTGAAAGCGATGCTTTGTGGCAAATAGTTGATGCCAAAATCTCTAAAAATGCGCAACCAAGGAGATTTAGATTTGATGATACCACGAAGCGGCTCAAATGAAAAACGTCCTGGCGAATAGGCATAGGCAAAGTTCATTTTCCAATTCATATCTCGCTCCCAAGCCGTCGTAGTACCAGCGGTGTGTCGCGAAGATTGTGCAAAACCCACGGTGAAATTGCTCAAATCGTAAGGCATAGGTGTGCCTTGCGTGGTGCGGTTGAAGCGCAGACCAGAAACAGAGAAGTTTTTATTGACTACAACACGACTCGTGAGTTCGCGCAGAGAGTCACGCTGTGCAGCAGAGGGCAGAGCGTTCAATGCTTCCGCCATTGGCATATCTGTGTCGAGAGGATTGTAGCGCGGAGTCACCACTTCCTTAGAATAAGAATAGTAGATAGGTGCGGTGAGCTTCACCTTTTCTGGAAGCAATTTTCCGGCATCTACGTTTGTGGTGATGGAGAATTGAGAAAGGTCGTCATTTCGACGCTGACTAACCGTTTCTTCCAATCCACCAAAGCCATTGGTTTCGATGTGTCCGCTCAAATTGATAGTTGCCAAATCAGAGAGTTGAACGTTGAGTTGGCTCTGTGCAGCCCATCCCCCTTGATTAGAGAAATCTTGCAAGCGCAATTCGTTTGCCCATACTTCCACACTGCGTGGAGCGCGTGAGTTGTTGCGCACACCAATCATAATGGTGCGCACTTCGCCTAACGATGGATTACCTTGCACACTCACCTTGTTTTTGGGACGATGAGGATCGTATTCAGAGAATAACTGTGTGAACGCAGCTGTTCCCTGCGCTTTTTTTCGATTTCTGTTAGCTTTTAAGTGAGTGAATAAATCTAGATCCACATCTAGCATATTTTCCTGTGGCCACACCGCACCACGTCCCACTTCACCACCGTAGCGTCCTTCGGGAGTGAGGGTGAGTGGAATTTCATATTCGTAGAAGTTGTTTTTATAGTCTGAACCCAAGCGCACAAACAAACTCATTTGTCCGTCTGTCAAATCCTTATCACCGGGGAGCGCGTTAGCGTGTACAAAGAGTTGGAGATGTTTGTAGCGACGCAAGTCGAGTTGCGTGTTCTTGTAGACCGCTCGTGCATCTCCGCTCGAAAGATCTTTGATGGTGAGAGAAAGAGCCTGCTCGTTGTTTTCGAGCACCTGTTCTTGTCCAGGTTCTAAACTGCGACTAATGCCTGGAGGAAGCACGTAGTTGACAGGCGTTTTCTCGTTGTTTTCTTCAAAGTTTACGGCACTCACCACCATCTGTCCCGATTGTCCGCCGAGTCCAGTGGTGTAGAGTGGTTGTTCGTAGTCTCGCCATTCTCCGCGCACCAGATTGAGCGTTGCCAAACGCAGCACGGCGGGTTGGTTGAAGCCCGTCATAAACATACGCATAAAGCGAATGGAAGAGAAGTCGCTGATGTTGCCAAAACGTCGTTCGTATTGTTCAATGGGGATGCGGAAGAGATACCATTTTGTTTCGGGAGTCTTGCCGTCTCGTGTTTTAGCGTTGATGGTGCGACTGTCTACGATGTAGTTTTGTCCCACCTGCATTGCTTCAGGGCGAATTTGCACGCGATATTGATAGAACTTCTCATATTCGTTGAGGGTATAGTCTTGATTGATATCCTCCACATCTGGAGTCGTTTTGTAGGCAGTGGAGTAGCGTTCGGGAGAGGCTTCTGCAGCCACCGAGTTACCATTGGGGTTGTTTATAAATTTGTAGCGGTCTAGAATGCTCGTGCGCTGTTCATCGAAGTCCGTACCGCGGTAAAAGTGGTATTTGTCGGCCGATGGGCTTTGGAGAATGGAGTCATAGACTTCAGGACGAACGCGACTGCGCACCTCTTGCAGGAATTTTGCATAAGGTCCGAAAGAACGTTCTTCTTCTGAAGTCAATCCGTTGAATCCGATGTCTTGCAGACGGCGACTGTCGGAAGTGGTGTTAAAAGCATACGTCACCGCATTCTGATTGGGCACCCATCCCCAAGCCGTTTGCGTCAGTTGCGAGCGGTCGCCATCCACTGGCATACCGCTTTCATAGAATTTGCGACCATCACGGAGCACGTCTTCTGAAATCTCCCCCAAATTGAAATATAAATCACCCGTGTAGTTGGGAGTTTTTCCCTCGATTTCTGTGAAAGGATCCATCATCCAAAACTCAATGTAGGCCACATTAGCGGCTTCAAAGTCGGAAGTTTCGAGACGACGCATCATTCCTCCCCATCGTTGAGTAGGATTGACGAGATGTCCGTCACGGTCGAGTGAGGGATCGAGGTTGTAAGGTCCGCGTTCGTTGGGATAAAATGCCAAATTGAGCACAGGAAGCGTGGCTGCATCCTTGTAGTTCAAAGACTTATTAGGATAGAGGTCGCTGACGTAGATATCTCTCACACGCGCATCTGAAAGTTGTCGCAAGTCCGACTTGATGTATCCTGGAGTGAGCGAAGAGTTGCGACGTGTGAAGAGGGGATCGATGGTGTACCACGCCAAACGTGCGCGATTGTAGCCCGAACGCACATCATTGTTGAATTGCGATTCAGCAAACATTGATGGCACCGAAGAGAGTGTCCATTGTTGAGGAGAAGAAACGTCAATCTCCGTTTTGGCATTTTCAAAATCGTCCACATAGGAAGCACGTCCTTGCACTTCGCTGCTTTGACCAGCAATGAGATGCGCAAATTCAGCCGTAAAGTTGATGGACGAAGGCGAAGAAGTGTGTACAAAAGGAAGGCGATTGACCACATCGGTGAGCCATTGACTCTGTTGTTTCCAAGCCATATTCAGCCCCCAAAGCGTGTTGTTGAGTGGTTCGCTCCCCATTGCCACCTTCGACGTCAACGGTTGCTCGCTAAGATGTAAGAGTGAACCTCCAAATTGAAAATCGCGAGAGAAATCGTATTGCCAGTTCAGTCCCAACATCGTTTTGCGTTGCAACCCATAGTCTGTGTTCGATTCCACAGAACATTGGATGGGAGTTCCTGCATCGAGAATACTCTTGTTGAGAATGCGCACCACACCAGCACTATAATCCACGGTGTAGTCTGTGCCTTCGGTGAGCACCTGTCCGCCGGCTGTCACCACAACACTCCCTTGAGGAATTCCCGAAGTGTTGAGGACGATTTCGTCGCTTTTGGTGGCTTTGTAGCGACCTTTAATCACAAATTTGTTGTGCTCTGCCACTTGTTTGGCAATGGTGCGTGTGGAATCGTAAAGTTCCGTGTAGGCAAAGGGACGCGCCACCGCAGAATCGCCAATGACTTTGGTGAGAAAACTGCCAAAAGGTTCCACTTGTGGGAAGAAAACACGACCAGAAGAAGCGTCGATGGTATAGCCTTCCACAAAGTCAAAATAACCATTGGGAACACGTCGCGCGTTGTTGTCGAGATGGTCTAAACCAAGGACAGAAAGAAGTCGCTTGTCTTTAAGACGAGGTGTGGGAAGATAAGACAAATAAACTCCGGTCGTGTCTGATAAGTATTTGATGTCCAGAGTGAAATGCTCGCGCTGCACCGCTGTCGCTCCGAGAGAGTAGACATTGCGCATCATCAGCTTCCAGTTACCCATTTTGGGGGTGTTGGCTGTGTTTTTGAGCGATTTCACCAAGAGCGCTTGCGTGTTGTCTTTGATGTCGGTGGAAAATTCACCAACTTGGTAGGTTTGTCCGCGATAGGTATATTCATAGGCTACCGCCAGCACTTGGTCGGGTTGTAGCGTAGATTTGAGCGACACATATCCGAGTGCAGTGTTGAGCGAATATTCCGAACTATTCAGCAAGCGCGCACTTTCGAGTTTTTCATAATCTTCTCCTCCCACCAAATCCATCGCATCCAACTGCGTGTTGCTCTGTGAAATGTCGCGCACTTTTGGCGCAGTTTGCGTGATGAAATTGTAGGCATTGTTGGAGCGATTGGAAGGCACCACCTCATTTCCTGTTGCTGTCCACACCTTTTTGTTGAATTTCTGAGATTCTCCTAAGTCGGTGAGGGCTACGATATTGCGCGTGTTGTTGGTGGCTCCGTTTTTGTTGGTTACCCACAATTCGATGCGATTGATGGTCACTCCCGAAAGCACATTTGGAAGTTGTGACATCCACTGGTCGTAGTGGTTGCGAAAGAAATGCGCCAAGAAAAAGTGTCTGTTTTCGTCGTAGTCGGAAGCCGAAAACTCAAAATCAGTGAGTTGAAGTCCGCCACGTGAGTTCACAGTTTGCGCAGCCGTTTTCTTCTGAGCAATCATCGTTTGCAGTTTCAAGCGTCCAAACTGCATATCTGTGCGCAAACCAAACAAACTCTGTCCACCACGAATGAGCGAAGACTGCGTGGGCATAGACACGTTACCCGCCTCAATGAGTTTGACTATCTCGTCTTCCTTTCCCTCGTAGCGCAATTTGAGATTTTGTGCATCAAAGTTGAACGTGGCTTCAGAGTTGTAGTTGAAGTCCATATTGACCTTGTCACCCACCTTTCCGTTGAGAGAAAGATTCACCTTTTCGTTGAAGTCAAAGCCAAAGACACTGCGATTGCGCTCCGACAGGGCAGGATTGTCCGTCCATCTGTGGTTTGCCCCCAGTTTCAGTTCTGCACTTCCTTGCGTGCGCACTCTTACACCTCCCGGGCCGAAAATTTTCTCTGCGGGCCCGAGAGAAAACTGCATATCGGTGAAATCAAATTTGTTTTTTCCTTGACTTCGATATTCCTCTTTATTGCGATTTCTGAAATAGTCGAGCATAGAGCGGCGGATGCCTTCGCGCATCACTTCGTCTGTGCCCATATAGATGGGAGAATACACAAAATGATTTCCCACTTTTGTGCCATATTTATAGAGTCCTGTCGCTTCATCGTAAAAGAGTCCCGTGACAAGGTTGTCCGGATCTTTCAAATCGCCTGAGTGGGGTTTGTCGTCTTTTGTGTTGCTGCTCGATGTTGGGCGCACTTTGAAAGGCACCACGTGCTGTTGCTCTGTCTTGCGTTGCGCTGGCACACTGTCGCGCACGGCTTGTGTAGTGGTGCTTTCAGTCCCTATTGGGTTTGAAGGAGCTACAAAAGCGGTGCGGATTGCTCCCCAAGTGGCAATACAACAAAGCGTCACACCGAGAAGTGCGACCCAAAGTTGCCATTTACTTGGAGAGAATATTTTCATTGTGTGAAAGATTTGTGAATGAAATGACTAGTACAAAGAGACGACTAGTGTGATAAATTGTCGTGTTGAAGAGAAAAGCAAGGGATTATTTTATTTCTTTCAAACCGCGTTTGATGAGTTGTTGCACATCAAGTCCGGGTTCTGATTTGAGAATGTTGCCAATCACCTTGCGCACGGCTGCTGGTTGGAAACCCAAAATGGACAATGCCGAAATGGCTTCTTCTGCCACAGCTTTGTCGGCAGCAGCAATGCCACCTCCTGCAGAGGGAGCAACGTCGAGCGTACCTTCTCCCAGAAGATTACCAATTTTGTCGCGCAGGTCAAGCACAATGCGCGCCGCAGCTTTCGGACCGATGCCTTTCACGCTTTTGAGCATTGCAGTTTGCTCGCTTTGGATGATTTCTGTCAGTTCTGCAGGGGAATAAGCAGAAAGTACCATTCGCGCTGTTTGCCCTCCGATGCCATTCACCGAGGTGAGTGCTTCAAAAAGCGTGCGTTCTTGTTTGCTGTAAAAGCCGAACAACAGGTGAGCATCTTCGCGAATGATTTCGGTGATGTAAACGCGAGCAGTTTCTTTGCCTTGAAGTGCCGCAAAAGTGTTGAGCGAAATGGCCACTGCATAGCCGATGCCCGCAGCCTCTATCACCACTTCTGTGGGGGTAAGTTCTGCAATACTTCCTTTGATATAAGTAATCATGTTGTTTTGTCGTTTGAAGAGGGAAGATGAAATCTCATGAACGCGAAGCAAACATCTTCACTTGTTTCGTCCATTTATTTCATCATCCAAATTGATACATTACATAACGTGCAAATTTACGGATTATTGCACGTTTTTTCTGCCATTTGCGGAAGAAATGTGCTGCGTAATTCAATAAACTATTGCAATTTCTGCTTATTTTCTCTCATTTCCTCTCATTTCCATTCTTTTCTTCTCTTTTTGCCGAAAGATTTGTTAGAATGAGGAGAACTATAGCAAAAGAGAAAGACGCACCGTTTAAGGTACGTCTTCAAAATCTACATATTCGCTTTCGTCTTTCGTAAAAATTTTTCCATTAGAAGTTGCGTTTTGGCTGGAATGCTGGTGAGCACTCGACTGTTGCTGCTGACGAGCTTGTTCACCACGTTGCGATTGACCTTGAGTGCGTTGCTGAAAACCTTGTCCTTCTTCTGGGAGTTTGACGCCCATCAGAGAGAGAAGAAATCGAAATGCGTATTTGAGTAGAAAGCGCGAAAAAAAGAATATTCCGATGAAGAGAGCGAATAGGCAACCTAAGAATGTCTCCATATTGTGAAATGTTATGTGATGACGAAATGAGATTTTCTTAGATGTATTGCAACAACCGTGCCATACTTCCGTTACTGTTCACGAACGCAAAGGGAAACCAGTGCATAGACCACGATGACGAGTGAAAGTGCCAAGGGATAAACTTGAAACACGATGCCTCCGACCACAATGGCGGCTGCAACAAACATGAAGCAGAATCGAACGCGATTGTCTTTGAAGGAGAAATTCTTGAATTTGAGCGCAAACATAGGCACTTCACTCACCAATATCCAGCAAGAAAATGCGATGAGCAATACACTTGTTGCTGCAAAAACGGGAGTAGGAAGGAGGGATTGTCCGTTTTCGTTGAGATAAGTGGTCAAACCTGCCCAAAAAAGCGCGTTAGCCGGTGTGGGAAGACCGATGAAACTGTGCGACTGACGTGTGTCGAGATTAAATTTAGCCAATCGAATAGCGGAAAATGCGGCAATGGCGAATGCCAAATAAGGCACCACACGCGCTGGACAGAAAGCGGGTGCTCCGCTGCAAGGGAGTTGGAGTTGAAGCACGTGGAAAAGCATCAGCGCAGGAGTCACACCAAAGGTCACCACGTCTGCAAGAGAGTCTAATTCTTTGCCAATGGGACTAGACACACCAAGGAGTCGAGCTGTAAATCCATCGAAGAAATCAAAGAGGAGTCCGAGCAACATAAAGTAGAGGGCAAAGTTTATTTCTCCATTTGCTGCGAAGTAAGCCGCGATGCAACCGCTCACCAAGTTCAAACTCGTAATTGTATTGGGAATGTGTCGTTTCACTATTCTATTTTTTCGTGTGCTATTTTGTGATATGCGCAAACGCCCCTCGTTAGGTCGAAGGGCGTCGTTTGCTTTGAGCGTTTATTCTTGAGAAGAAGGCGCTGTTTTGTCTTTGAGGTGACCCAAAATTGTGCTGTTACCCGTTGTGGCTTGTCCCATTTCCACAGAGATTTCTGCGTCTAGTGGGAGATAAACATCGACACGAGAGCCAAACTTGATGAAACCGAGGTGGTTATCAATTTTGCAAGTTTGATCTTCTGTTGCGTAAGTCACGATGCGTCGCGCCACAGCACCAGCCACTTGTCGCACCAAAATGTCGTGACCAGAAGGGGTGCTGATCACCACTGTGCTACGTTCATTCTCAGTGCTTGCCTTAGGCAACCATGCTTTGGCAAAGTTTCCATTGTGATGACGCACCAATTTCACCGTACCTTCCACGGGAAACCAGTTGGCGTGTACGTTGGTCACAGACATAAAGACCGACACCATCAGACGGCGATCGTGGAAGTATTCATTTTCTTCCACTTCTTCAATCACCACAATGCGACCATCGGCAGGAGCCACCACCACATTGTGGGTGTCGCCTGGGAAGATGCGCACGGGACAACGGAAGAAATTGACTACGATGCCGTAGACAATCACGAAAATGGCTAAAATTGTGTAGAAGGCTATGGGACAGTACGTATAAAACAGCCAATAGTCTAAGGCGATAATCACGGCTAAGGCTATGCCACCGAGCGTGAGCGTAGCGCGTCCCTCGTTGTGAAGACGGTGTTGTTTTACTTTATGAATTGTAGACATATCGTTCGTTTTGAAACTCTAGATTGCAAAAATACGCATTTTTGCACAAATCTGCAAATAAATCGCCAGCAACTTATTGTTGAAGTGAACTTTATGTGTTGTTGAGGCGTTGGGCAATGAGAAGTGGGAAATGTTTACAGCGTTCTATTGATAGAGTTTCTCCGCAGCAGTTAGGATGGAAGTGGGGATTTGTTGTTCCACAGATGCGCCGTTTTTGATGCTTTCGCGTATGCTCGTACTGCTGAAAGGAAAGAGTGGAGCATCGATGAGGTGCACAGAGGGAGGAAGTGTGTCGGCTGAAATGGGATAACCCTCTCGAGGATAAACCAGCAAAGGGTATGCTGCCAATAACGCCTCATGATGCGCCCATCTATTGAAATTCAACCAGTTGTCTGCACCAATGATGAGCGAGAAACGCTGCTTGGGATATTTTTCTTGCAGCGCTTCCATCGTGCGCCACGTATAGCTCGGACGCGGAAGTTGCATTTCAAAGTCGGAAACAAAGACATTGTTGCAATCTTTTACAGCAAGTCGTGCCAGTGCCAAGCGGTCTTGTTCGGCAGCCAAATCAGTTGCCGCTTGTTTCAAAGGATTTTGGGGAGAAACCATGAGCCACACCTCATCCACCAAGTTTTGGTGAATCACCGCTTGCGCCACGGCTAGGTGTCCCAAGTGAATTGGATTGAATGACCCACCGAAAACCCCAATTCTATGCATTAGTCCAGAGCATTTTGTGCGTTGGGAAATACCACTTTCGGAGTGAAGTCTTTCGCTTCTTCAGGGGTGAAACCGGCATATGCCATAATGATGACTTCGTCGCCCACTTGAAAGCGACGTGCAGCAGCACCATTCAAACAAATGCAACCCGAATTGCGTTCTCCTCGTATCACATAAGTTTCGATGCGCTCGCCGTTCATATTATTGACCACGTGCACGTGTTCTCCAGCGATGAGACCGGCTGCATCGAGCAGTGCTTCGTCGATGGTTATCGAACCCATGTAGTGCAAATTGGCTTCGGTGACGGTTGCGCAGTGTATTTTTGATTTGAGCAGACTGAGAATCATAATAATATAGTATGTGTCTGACGTGTAAGTCTTGAGATAAGAGAAAGGGAGTGGTTTTGCGACTAGCGATAAGAGATGTTGTCGATGAGACGCACCGGACGCGCACCGCAGAACACCGTAATGCAACCTTGGATTTGCGCAGCATCTTCCCATGAAGTCACTGTTTGAAGCGTTTCTCCGTTTACAATTTCGTAGTATTCCACTTCCAAACCTTCCAAGGCATTGAGCTGGTTCACCACAAACTGTTGCGTTTCTTCTACGGTGTGCGCTTGTGAGAACACCACGCTTTCACGGAGCGTGCGATAGATATTCGTAGCCAGCACGCGTTCATCTTCACTCATCAAAGCATTGCGAGAAGAGAGTGCCAAACCACTCGTTTCGCGAACGATGGGGCAGGGCACAAGTTGGAATTTGTAGCCCAAATCGCGCATCATGGCGCGCACCACCGCAATTTGTTGGAAATCCTTTTCACCAAAATAGGCCTTGTCGGGAGACACCATGTCAAAGAGTTTTGAGACAATTTGGCATACTCCATTGAAGTGACCAGGACGTCGTGCACCCTCCATCACCGTGTCGATGGGGGGATATGAAAACACGCGCTTATCTTCTTGAGAATAAATCTCTTCCACACTCGGTGCAAACACAATGTCTCCACCCAATGAAGCGATGAGTTGAGCATCCGCCTCAAAAGTTCTTGGATAGTGTTGAAGATCTTTGGGATCATTAAATTGTGTGGGATTTACAAACACACTCACCACGGTGAGTTGATTTTCTGCCACGCACTGGCGAATCAGCGAAGCGTGCCCCTCGTGCAGAGCACCCATCGTAGGCACAAGACCCACGGACAATCCTTGTTGTTTTGCTTCTGTCACAGCAAGTTGCAAGGCTGCAACCGTATCAATGATTTTCATATAGCTTCAATTATTGCTGTGCAAAGTTACAACGAAGCAAAGGAAAGACCAAATAATAGCGATAGAAAAGGGTATAATTCTCATTCTTGACCATAAATTCAATAGAAAATCCTCATTTATGAGGAAAAAAGTTTGGATATTTCACGCGTGCGATGTAATTTTGTAATCTCAAATAATACAAAGTCGATATTACAATCAAGAACGCTTCGTCAGAGAAAACGATTTCACCACTTCGCTTTTTGTTCAATTCAAGAGAACAATTCGTGAAAACTCTGAAAATATTGTCTTTTGCAACAACCATACGCTTTTGCGTGAGCTATTCTCTTTCGCAGCCACATTTCTATCGTATAATTTATATGTTTTCTGCACTTAAAACATTTTTCCGTATCTATGCCGAAGGACTTCGAGGAATGACTTGGGGCAAAACATTGTGGATTATCGTCTTGATAAAACTCTTCGTTATGTTTGCCGTGCTCAAACTCTTCTTTTTTCAGCCCACCCTCAAAGGTGACGCACAACAAAAAGCCACGAAAGTAGGAGAAAACTTTGTGCAGGAGCAACAGAAGTAGCCATTTTGCGACATATATTACTTGTACTTTCTGTATCATTATAATTATGTATGAAGAGGTTCTATAATATATAAGGAGTTTCTATCTCGTAAATTCATAGACAATACTATATAGCGTTTCTATCTCGAATCATAGACAATTTAAATAAGAATAGATATGACATTTTTACAAGCCACGGACCCGGCAGTCCTCGACTGGTCGCGCGCCCAATTTGCCCTCACGGCCTGCTACCACTGGTTGTTTGTCCCCCTTACCCTCGGACTTGCACTCGTGATGGCCATTATGGAAACCATTTATTACCGCACTGGTAATGAGTTTTGGAAAACTACCACCCAATTTTGGCAAAAACTCTTTGGCATCAACTTCGCCATTGGTGTTGCTACGGGCATCATCCTCGAATTTGAGTTTGGCACCAACTGGAGCAACTACTCTTGGTTTGTGGGTGACATCTTCGGTGCACCGCTCGCCATCGAAGGCATCTTTGCCTTCTTCATGGAGTCCACTTTCATCGCGTTGATGTTCTTCGGTTGGGGAAAAATCAGCAAAGGCTTCCACCTCGCCTCCACTTGGCTCACTGGTTTTGGAGCCACACTTTCAGCATGGTGGATCTTGGTTGCCAACAGTTGGATGCAGCACCCCACGGGCATGAACTTCAATCCCGACACCGTGCGCAACGAAATGATGGACTTCTTCGCCGTTGCTTTCCAATCCTTTGCCGTCAACAAATTCTGCCACACCGTTTCTAGTGCCTGGTTGTTGGGAGCTGTGTTTGTCATTGCCGTGAGCAGTTGGTATTTGCTTCGCAATCGCAACGTCAAGATGGCTCTGCAAAGCATCAAGGTTGCCAGTGTTGTCGGTTTCGTTGCCGCTATTATCACAGCAGGCACCGGTGACGCTAGTGGAGTAGACATTGCCACTCATCAGCCTATGAAATTGGCAGCAGCTGAAGGACTCAAAGACGGAGAGTGTGGAGCATGTTTCACGGTTGTGCCTGGTGTCAAAGTGCCTTATGCGCTTTCTTTGATAGCTTTCAAGAAACCTAATTGCTTTGTCCCTGGTGAAAATGACATTCTCTACAAGGGCTACACCACACACAAAGGGGAAAAAGTTATTTCTGCCACTGAAAAGATGGAGAAAGGTAAAGTAGCTCTCGCTGCCTTCAAAGAATATCGTGAAAATCGCGAATCAAATCCCGAAAAGGCTGCTATAGCTCGCAAGACTTTTGAAGAAAACAAAGCCTACTTCGGTTATGGTTATATCAAGAAGGTAGAAGATCTCGTGCCAAATCGCGGTTTGATGTTCTGGTCTTTCCGCATTATGGTGGGCACAGGTTTTGGTCTTATCCTTTTAATGGCTCTCTTGTGGTGGTTTAGCCACAAAGGTCAGCTCCAAAACAAACGTTGGTTGTTGCATGCTGGTCTTTGGAGCGTGGTACTCGCTTATGCTGCACAACAAGCTGGATGGATTGTTGCCGAAGTGGGTCGCCAACCATGGGCTATTCAAGACCTCCTTCCTGTCAATGCAGCTGTGTCTTCGCTCTCTGTGCACAACGTGCAAATCACTTTTGCCCTCTTCTTCCTCGTCTTCACAGCTTTGCTCATTGCAGAATTGCGCATCATGTTTAAAGCCATCAACAAGCACGAACAAGAATAATCTCATTGCCGTATGATTACTTATCAACTTCTCCAACAATATTGGTGGTTGCTCGTCAGCCTCCTCGGTGCACTTGTCGTCTTCCTCATGTTCGTGCAAGGTGCAAACACGCAAATATTCAATCTCGGACGCACTGAAGAAGAGCGCGCGCTCATTGTCAATAGTACCGGACGAAAGTGGGAATTCACCTTCACAACACTCGTCACCTTTGGTGGCGCATTCTTCGCCTCCTTCCCCTTGTTCTATAGCACCAGTTTCGGAGGTGCCTATTGGGTTTGGATGCTCATTCTTTTCAGTTTCGTGCTGCAAGCTGTGAGCTATGAATTTCAGTCTAAAATTGGTAACTTCTTGGGAAAAAACACCTATCGTTGGTGCTTAGTGCTCAATGGCGTTCTCGGTCCAGTGTTGCTCGGCACAGCCGTTGGCACCTTCTTCCACGGTGCTAATTTCGTAGTCAACAAAGAAGTCATGACCGATCAACTCGCCCCTGCCATCAGTCAATGGACCACTGGTTGGCACGGACTCGAAGCCGTGGCCAATCCTTGGAATGTTGTTCTCGGTTTGGTGGTGTTCTTCTTGAGTCGCGTGTTGGGAAGCCTTTATATGCTCAACAACATTGCCGACGATACCCTCACTCCCCGCATTCGTCGTCAAGTTCTCTCCGACACCGTGCCTTTCCTTGTGTTTTTCTTGGCTTTTGCTGCTCATTTGCTCACCATGGATGGATGGGCGGTTGATGCCAACTCCGGTGTCGTGTCAATGGAAGCCTACAAATATCTCCACAACTTCCTTGCACTTCCCTTTGTGCTCGTGCTTTTCTTGGTGGGAGTAGTGCTCGTGTTGGTGGGCATAGCTCGAACTATTTTTTCCACAACTTATCTTCGTGGCATCTGGTTCACAGGTATCGGAGCGGTGTTAGCCGTTTGGGGACTTTTGCTCATCGCTGGTTTGAACAATACTGCTTATTATCCCTCACTTGCCGATGCACAAAGCTCTTTGACACTCAGTAATAGTTGCTCCAGTGAGTTCACTCTCACCGCCATGAGCGTTGTGTCCATTGCCATTCCCTTTGTCTTAGCCTACATCGTCTATGCTTGGTATAGCATTGACCGCAAAAGTCTAACCAAAGAAGAACTCAAAGATAGCCATCACACCTACTAGTCGGTGGTCTTCCTTCTACAGAGGCTGTGTCAGACATCCATCGTCTGGTGCAGCCTTTTCCTTTTCTTCCGACCTTTCTCCACCAACTTTTCTCCATCAATGCTCATCTATCTGACGATAAATCGCTAATTTTGCCCCTCGCAAGGACTTCCTTTGCTTATTATTGTCTCATTTTTGACTTATCATAGACTCATCATAGGTTCATCAAGTCCTTCTTTTTTCATCTTTCACATCATTCCCCTGTTTTCCATGCGTCACCGCTTTGTAGTCCTTTTCTCTTTGGTTGGTTTTCTCTGCGCTCCTCCATTGCTCTGTGCGCAAACACAGTCTGATAGCGTGATTGTTGAGGCACTGTCTTGTGTGGGTCAATCCACAATGTCCGCAACGCATTGTGTCTTCGATGCAGCATCTTCAGCAATTGTAGCAGAACCCTCTCAATCAAAGGCGAATGTGATGGAAGGCATCACCGACAAGGCCGCGGCAGATAGTGCTGCGCTGTCCTCCTCCGCTTTCGAGCGTCCGTTGTCTCCAAGTCTGCAAATCGGCATCCCCGTAGGACTAGCCGCTTTAGGTGTGTGGGGAGTACTCGACAACGGTTGGTATCATCAGCAGCGCGAGTCGATTCGTACTCAATTCCTTCAGTGGCGAAATGACAAACCTTTGCGCGTGGACGACTATATCCAATATCTTGCCACTCCTGCCTTTCTCACCCTCGGTTTTGTGCCTGGCGTCCAAGCGCGACACAACTTCCGTGATCGTTTGCTTTTGGGGGCCACTTCTTATGCCCTGATGGGAGCGATGGTCAATGCCACGAAATACACCGTAAACTCGCTGCGTCCCGATGCGAGTGCGCGCAACTCTTTTCCATCGGGTCACACGGCAACTGCTGTGATGGGTGCAGAACTCGTGCGTTCGGAATATGGCAACTGGGCTGGTTTGGGAGCCTATGCTGTGGCGGCCACTGTGGGAGTGTTGCGGATGTACAACAATCGCCATTGGGTGAATGACGTTTTGGGAGGAGCCGCCTGCGGTTTTGCCTCTGTGCGTTTGGGATTGCTTCTTCTTCCCTTAGAAAAGAAACTTTTCGGTTGGGATTGTGTCCAAACCTCACATAAGTCATCACCGCAATCTTCTGCTTCAACCTCGTTTTTCATCGTTCCCACTTACGATGTGTCCCAAAGTTCTCCCGGATTTGCTGCAATCCTCACCTTTTAGCCCCTCGTCTTGCGCTGAGTCCTCTATTTTTTACCTTTTCCACTTCTACCCCCTATAATATATGGGTTCAAAATGGTGGAAAGAGTGAAAAAATCGCGGAAAAGTGACAACATTTTTTCGATAATCTCTATTTTGCCATTCTCGTCTGTCAAAAGTACGCAAAAACGATAGGATAACCAAGTTGTTGCCCAAGCGAAGGGGAAGAGAGAGGTGAGCGGAGAGGGAAAACTCTCGCGCGTGTACGCGCAGCGCGCGCCTTCCAACAGCGATGTTGTTTTTTTGCTGTCACAAGTGTCACGTTTTTTCTGTAAGATGCAGAATATCAATGAAATGTAGGGGTATTAGGAACTTTGTTTGCTGGTCTGTGATTGAAATTCGAAAAAAGTGAGTGGATTTGTCTCTTTTTGGGGTGTTCTTACCAAAGATTTTTGTGCAAAAACGACGTGTTGTTTCTCACAAAACGACGTGTTGTTTTTCACAAAACGACGTGTTGTTCCTCATAAAACGACGTGTTGTTTTTCACAAAACGACGTGATGTTTTTCATCAAACAACGTGTTGTTTTGGGGGTGAAATCTGCGAATTCTTTTCTAGGTATGAGGGTGAAATAGCAAAAAAGGACGTAATTGTGTAGAATACAGGTGATTAGATTGTGAGGTGTGACACTTGTGACAGCAAAAAACATAAAATCCCTGTAGTGTGCGCGTGACGTGCGCGCGTACGCGAGAAGATTGTGTCAAAATAGACGGTGATAAAACTTCGATCGTTGTTGCTGAAAAAGGATCAAAAGTGAAGAAGTAAATTGGAGATTTCTTAGGAACAATTTTTCGCAACAAAAAATAGGTGCAAAAAATAGGAGATGCTGCAAAATTGTGTTTTGCAACACCTCCTTGGGATGAATGAGTTTTAACTTCGAAAAATAAGAAGATGATTTGGAGGATTTCTAAATGAAATACCTTCGCAAATTAGTTGAGTGACACTTCGTCAATTTGCACAATGCCATTGACGATGGCATAGATGGTGAGTCCACTGACAGAGTGAATGTCGAGTTTGCGCGAGATGTTGCGACGATGGGTGAGCACAGTGTTGATGGAAATGTAGAGATGTTCCGCCACTTCTCTGTTGGTCAGTCCACGTACCACGCAAGCTACGATTTGTTTTTCGCGATCGGTGAGTGCTTCACCGTCTTCGTTTTCTGCGTCCGTTGCGACGTTGAATTGATTGTTGGCGATCTTTTCTTCGAGCAATTGCACAGCCGGGAAGAAGAGAGAGTCTTCCATGTCGCAGTGTGCGCGGAGGTCAGCTTCCGAATTGTAGATACTGAAAAGCACGTAGCAAAGGAGGTCGCAAGAGGTCTTTTCGCTGGGAGAATAGTATTTGATGATGATGTTTTTCAGTTCTTGGAGTTTGTGCTCCATGCCGTCGTGGCTGCTCGAGTATTGAGCAATGCGGAAATCTGTCACCTTTTCTCCAGCTAAAAGTCGCTTGACATAGGAGAAGATGTGGTCATTTTCGTATTCCATATGCTTGCGCACCTCGTGCATATACTCATCATAGAATTTGAGGATGAGAAATGCCACTTCGTTTTGGCGAGAGCAGTCGATGGCTTCCAGTAGTTTTCTGCGAATGTGTGGGAGTTGAAAATCCAAGAAGAACTCGTGTGCCGACTCTAAGTGGCGCATCATTGTCGGCATATCAATCTTGTCGATGTAATATCCCGCAGCGGAAGCACCTTGTTTCATCACGTTGGCCACGGCAAGGAAAGTTGTCGTGTCTACCTTTGATGCTTCGCACACTTCTAAGACTGTTTTCTCACCCACACCCAGTTGGATGCCGAAGCGAGAAATCATTTGAAGGAGAGAAGGTTGTGACGCAATGACGTCACTCATCTTGTTATGCTCAGTATAGCCAGTAGTCATAGAAAATAGTAGAGAGTGATGGCGCATTTGGAAGGGAAAATCTCAGTGTTGGCGATGCTGTGAAGCAATGAAACTTTGAGAAGTTACCGATGCTATTGCAAAGATACAAACTTTTTTTTCATTTCCATCCTCACAAATAGGTATTTTCTTGCACCAAAATTTCCCTTTGTAGGCTATATATGGAAAAAATACTCATTTGCAGGGATTGGTTGTTCTCGCTAAAAGTCGTAATTTTGCAGTTAGAATATAAATAAAATAACAATGACCAACGGTAAATACATCTTCACTGCGATGTTGGGAGTGGCTTCTCTCAACACGATGGCGCAATGTCCCATCAAAGACGAAATTATGGGCAATCACCCTGTAAAAGAACTCAATGCGCGCGTGCCAGATGGCGTATTTAGTTCATCGGGTACCTCCCAAAAAACATCTCCCAAAGGGGTGATGACTGGGGAGAACGACGACGTGAACAAAGGGCAATGTCATCATTGTCATGATGCTCATTGCGGATCACAGGGCGATGGCAATGATCCTCACAATGCACTCAAATTGCGTGCATCGGATGAAGAAGATGAGGATTTTAATAAGTTTCGTTTAGGCGGATATGGCGAGATTGTCTCTGCCTTTAAGGGTTATGGCTTGAACCGTTTGGCTACCCCTTTCGGCAACACGCTGGAAAATCGTGCCACCATCTCCATTCCTCGTTTTGTGTTGGCTTTGGACTACAAAATCACTCCCAAATGGATTGTGGGTGCTGAAATAGAATTCGAATCGGGTGGTACGGGAAGTGCCTATGAATTGGAATTTGGACACCTCGAACGCTCGCTTTCTAAAGGCGGTGAGGTGAATGTGGAACAATTTTACATCACCCGATTGTTGCATCCCGCCTTTAACTTGCGTTTTGGTCAAATGGTCGTGCCTATGGGCTTGTCCAACGCGCACAACGAACCATTGAACTTCTTTGGTACGGTACGGCCAGAAGGAGAAGCAAGCATCATACCCTATATCTGGCACGAATCGGGTTTGGCTGCATATGGTACGCTGGGAGAAAAACTAGGCAAGTTTAATTACCAAGCAATGGTGGTTTCTGGATTGAATGCTAAGGGATTTAGTGGAAATCATTGGGTGCACCACGGTCAACAAGGCCTTTTTGAACAAGATGATTTCACCAACCCTGCGTGGCTGGCTCACTTGGATTGGGTGGGTGTTCACGGTTTGAGAATCGGGGCTAGTCTTTATCATTGTTCCAACACTGCGTTGAACTCGTTCACCCCAAAAGAGGAACTCCAACACACAGCGAAGCATCCCGTGACACTCTGGTCAATCGATGCACAGTGGTTGGGAAAATATGTAGAAGCTCGCGCCGATATCGTTTCGGGCAAAGTGGGCAATGCAGATAAATTCGTTGTGGCGAATGAACACGGTGAAGCTACTGGTCACGAACCCGGAGAAGCAGCTGTTCCTGAGTTTCCTTTGGCAAAACGTGCTTTGAGTTACGGCGCAGAAGTGGGCTTGAATCTGAAGAGTTTCTTTGGCTATGAAAATGCACCCGACGTCATTCCCTTTGTGCGTTACGAATACTACAATCCGATGGAAGAACTCGCGGTGCGCGGTGAGAAATCTCCCCTCAATGATGCCTTCAAAACCTCTATGTGGGTGGCTGGTGTGAACTATCGTTTGGGTAAAGACATCGTGTTGAAAGCCGACTACACACACCGCACCATTGCTGGTGGCGCTTACCGCTCGGAGAATGAGTTTGCCATTGGTGCCGCCTTCAATGCTTGGTTCTTGAGTCGCTAGACGTACGCTTTATACGATAATTTGCGGTGTTGAAACTCGTGTTTTCAACACCGCAAATGGCTTTATAAAGACATATTGGGCGCTGATGTACAGAAAAATAAGGCGAAATTTTGTTCTCTGCTCGTTTTTCTGTAAATTTGCTCGTCAATAACTGTGCAAATATGAAGAAAATACTGCACATACTGCTCATTTTATTGCTCTTGCCATTAGCGGTGAGGGCACAAACTTTTCCAGATATTTCGCAAATGTCGGCTGCTAATGATAGTAGTCGCGTGAGTTTGCTCACCTGCGCACCTGGTCAGAGTCTTTATCGCTTGTATGGTCACACGGCACTTCGCGTGCGAGGTGCCAAAGGAGAGTCAGATTTTGTCTATAACTATGGACTTTTCAGTCCTGGACAGTCAGGATTTATTCTGAAATTCATCCTCGGATTAACAGACTATTCCGTGTCGCGCGAGAGTTTGTCGCTCTTTGCCTACGAATTTGCGAATGAACAAATGCCCGTGACCGAGCAATTTCTGAACCTCACTCCTGCCGAAGTGGCGTATGTGGGACGTTTGCAGAATCAGTTTTTTGAACAATATAAGTTTGAGCGCAACACCTATCCTGTGCAGGGCATCAATGGCATTGACACGTTGATAGCCGACAAACCAGATTGGACTTATCGCTACAATTTCCTTTACGATAATTGCACCACTCGGGCGGTGGCAGCCATTAAAGCTGCGTTGAAAGCAAATGGAGAAACGTTGGTGTTTCCCCAACTCAAGCGTGACAAGTCGGTGATGACACAACGTGATATGATTCACGAATTTACGCGCTTCAGTCCGTGGTACGAATTCGGGCAAGACCTTCTTCTCGGGCCCGAAGTAGACCGAAAGTTTGATGCAGAAGCACAATTGCGCTATAATTTTTTGCCTTCTTATGCTTTGCGCATTTTTGATGGGGCGCAGATTAGAGGGCGCGATGGTAAATTGCGTCCGCTCGTGGTGGCTAGTGCTCCACTGATGCCAATGGTGACTTCTCCTCAACAAAAGGCGACTCCTTTGACTCCCTTAGTGGTGTTTGGCACGTTGTTTGCTTTCTGCTTGTTGCTCTCCTATGGAGAATGGCGTGCACGCAAAGGAAATGCAATGACGCAGCGCGCTTGGCGCATTTGGTCGCGCACATTCGACACTGTGCTGTTGTTGAGTTCCGGCATTGTGGGTGTTTTACTCACCATAATGATTGGTTGGTCTGAACATCCTGCAGTGGGAACGAATTATCTGATTACGATATTCCACCCGCTTGCGTTCCTGCTGTGGCTCTCGCTCTTTTGGGCTCGTGCAATCGTCTTCCGAAAGGTGATGGCTATTGTGCTTCTCGTAGGAGTTTTAGGTTATTTTGTGGCCTATTTCTTTGGGAATCAGGAATTCCCCATCGCGACAGTGCCCATTGCGCTCATGCTTTTGGTACGCGTTGCCATGATCGTTTGGGGTTCTGGCTGCACCGCGTGTCGTTCTCCTCATCAGGTGGCACGTAGCATAAGATAGCGCAGACATTTCTCCTGATTTGTCGAGATTTTTATACTATTATCAATATCGTTCATACTATGCGCAAGCATAATTTCATACTGTCTTTTATCACTGCAATGACCATCTTAGCCGCGGTTGAGGCTAAGGGGGCTAATTTGTCGTGGAATGGAGAACAGAATGTTGTGCCGCGTTTGGTGGTGAACATCCTTGTTGATCAACTTCGCTCAGACTATTTGGAGGCATTTTCTCCACTCTACGGAGAAGATGGTTTGAACAGACTGATGCGTCAGGGACGTGTGTATGAACAAGCAGAATATCCTTTGGCGCGTCCTGATCGTGCTTCGGCGGCGGCAACGTTGTCCACAGGCACTACGGCTGCGGATCACGGTATAGTGGCTTGGCGTTGGCTCAATCGCGAAACGCTGCGTCCGATGTTCTGCGTGGAAGATCGACAAGTGAAAGGTTTGGGGACGGTGGAGCAATATTCTCCACGATGGCTCAATGTGAGCACCATTAGCGACGAACTCAAGGTGGCAACACACGGTAGAGCGCAGGTGGTGGCTATTGCACCAGAAGCCGATGTGGCCATCCTCTCAGCGGGACACGCTGCCGACCAGGTGGTTTGGATGGATAGTAATACGGGAAATTGGGTTTCTTCGTCTTATTATGGCAAATTCCCTGCGTGGGCTGATCATCGCAACACCTATTATAATGTAGATGTGCGTTTGCAAACGGAAGAGTGGCAGCCTTCTAATGAGCGAGTGGGAAAATTCTCCTACTTCGTGACGAGTGAAGCGCAAAAACCTTTCGTGCATCGTTTCAAAGGAAGTAGAAGATTTAGCGAATTTAAGACTTCTGCTTTGGTGAACGATGAGGTGGCCGCTTTGACTTCGGCTGCGCTCATAGGCACACATCTTGGCGCAGATGCCACAACAGACTACCTTTCTGTTGCGCTCTACGCTGGAACTTATCGCAATCGTCCTGTTTCGGAAGGAGCTTTAGAGTTGCAAGACACTTATGCGCGACTTGATCGTGCGGTGGCAGAAATCATTCGAGCGGCTGAGGCTAAAGCTGGAGTGGGAAAAGTGCTCTTTACACTGACCTCAACGGGGTACACTGAAGAGGAAACAACAGATCTTTCGAAATATCGAATCCCTACGGGGACGTTTGATATGCGCCGAACCGTGAGTTTGCTGGGGATGTATCTCGTGGCGGTTTACGGACAAGGCAATTATATAGAAGCCACCTACGGCACGGAAATCTATTTTAATCATCGTTTGCTGGAAAATCGACAAATCAATCTGTCGGAATTTCAAGCACGAGTGCAGGATTTCCTAATACAACTGGCTGGGGTCAAAGATGTTTACACGGCGCATCGTTTGATGCAAGGTGCTTGGACACCGGGCATTTCGCGCATCCGCGGAGGATTTAACCAACAACGCTCCGGTGATGTGACGATTCAGGTGATGCCTGGTTGGCGATATGTCAATGCCGATACGCAAGAGTCGAAGATGATGCGCGAGGCTTATGTGGCTTTCCCCATTATTCTTTACGGAACGGGGGTGAAACCGGAATTGATTACTACACCCGTGACGGTGGATTGCATTGCTCCCACGCTGTCAAAAGCACTTCGCATCCGCGCTCCCAATGCTTGCACGCGTGCACCGCTGTTATAATGCCGATTTAGACGGATAAGTTTTGTTTTATCCCACGGTTCCCCTATTTTCAAACTATACTTACAACGAAATATATTCCAATTATGGACTTTAATAAACTCCTTTCCAAAATTTTTGGTAGCAAGGCAACCCGCGATATGAAAGAATTTCAACCGTGGGTGGAAAAGATTAAGGCTGTTTCTCCTACCATTGAAGCACTCACTAATGACGAATTGCGTGCAAAGACAGAAGAACTTAAACGCAATATCCAAGGTTCTGGTGATGAACTCAATGCGCAAATCGCTGAAATTCGCGCTAAAATCGAGGAAACTCCCATCGAAGATCGCGAACTCCTTTTCAACAAAATCGATAAACTCGAGAAAGAAGTGCTTGAGCGCATGGATGTTGCGCTCGAAGAAGCCCTTCCCGAGGCTTTCGCTATCGTGAAAGAAACTGCGCGTCGCTTCGCTCAGAACGAAACAATCGAAGTTACAGCTAACGATTATGACCGCGAATTGGCGATGACTCGCGACTTTGTGACAATCTCTGAAGATGGTACCAAAGCGATTTACCAAAACCACTGGCTTGCTGGAGGTAACGACCTTAAGTGGGAAATGGTGCACTATGATGTGCAACTCTTCGGTGGTGTGGTGCTCACACAAGGTAAAATTGCAGAGATGGCTACCGGTGAAGGTAAAACTTTGGTGGCAACTTGTCCTGTTTTCCTCCGCGCACTCTCAGGGCGCGGTGTGCACGTGGTGACTGTCAATGATTATTTGGCGAAGCGTGACTCCGAATGGATGGGACCTCTCTATCAATTCCACGGTTTGAGCGTGGATTGCATCGACAAACACCAACCCAACAGTGAAGCGCGTCGTCGTGCATACAACAGCGACATCACTTTCGGTACGAATAATGAGTTCGGTTTCGACTATCTCCGCGACAATATGGCGATGAGTCCCACTGATCTCGTGCAGCGCAAACATTATTACGCAATTGTCGACGAGGTAGACTCCGTGTTGATTGACGATGCTCGTACACCGCTCATCATTTCTGGTCCTGTGGAACGTGGAGATGACCAAATGTACGAAGAATATCAACCCCTCGTAGAGCGTTTGGTGGCTGTTCAAAAGAAATTAGCTACAGAATATCTCACAGAAGCAAAGCGTTTGCTCAAGAGCGACAATAAAGAAGACCGCGAAAAGGGTAATCTTGCGCTCTATCGTTCACACAAGGCATTACCTAAGAACGGTCCGCTCATCAAGTTCCTTTCAGAACCTGGTGTCAAAGCAGGGATGTTGAAGACGGAAGAAATCTACATGGAGAACAACAACCGTCGTATGCCTGAAGCGGTAGAACCTCTTTATTTCGTGGTAGACGAAAAGCAACGCTCTTGCGATCTCACAGACAAGGGTACAGCGTGGTTGGCAGAAGCTGTGCAAAATGACGAACTCTTCGTTTTGCCCGATATTACTTCGCAACTTTCTGCTCTCGAATCACAAAACTTGCCTGATGAAGAGCGCGTTGCTAAGAAAGATGAACTCATGGCAGACTATGCCATCAAGAGCGACCGTGTGCACACCCTCCAACAATTGTTGAAGGCATATGCTATGTTCACCCTCAATGACGACTATGTGATTCAAGATGGTCAAGTGAAGATTGTTGACGAATCAACAGGTCGTATCATGGAAGGTCGTCGTTGGAGCGATGGTTTGCACCAAGCCGTTGAAGCGAAGGAACACGTGCGTGTAGAAGCCGCTACTCAGACATTCGCTACCATCACCCTCCAAAACTACTTCCGCATGTACCACAAGTTGGCTGGTATGACGGGTACTGCCATCACGGAAGCAGGTGAATTCTGGAACATCTATAAACTCGACGTTGTAGAAATTCCAACTAACCGTCCCATTCAGCGCAACGATATGAACGACCGTGTCTACAAGACACAGCGTGAAAAATATAATGCAGTCATCGAAGAAGTAGAAAAGATGCGCAATGCAGGACGTCCCGTGCTTGTAGGTACAAGTTCTGTGGAAATCTCCGAATTGCTCAGCCGTCTGCTCAATCTTCGTCGCATCCCCCACCAAGTGCTCAACGCTAAACTCCACCAAAAGGAAGCCGACATCGTGGCACTCGCGGGTCAAAGTACACCAGGCAAGGTCGTTATCACCGATGAAAACGGCAACAAGCACGAAGAAGAACGCCTCCTTGGTGCAGTCACCATCGCCACCAATATGGCTGGTCGTGGTACCGACATCAAACTTTCTGAAGAAGTGCGTGCTGCTGGTGGTCTTGCCATCATCGGCACAGAGCGTCACGACAGCCGTCGCGTAGACCGTCAGTTGCGCGGTCGTGCAGGACGTCAAGGAGACGTGGGTAGTTCAGTGTTCTATGTATCTCTCGAAGACAAACTCATGCGTCTTTTCGCTTCAGAACGCATCGCCGCCGTCATGGATCGTCTTGGTTTCAAGGATGGTGAAATGATTGAAGCCAATATGATCAGCAAGAGCATTGAACGCGCGCAGAAGAAGGTTGAAGAAAACAGCTTCGGAACGCGTAAACATCTGCTTGAATATGACGACGTGATGAACAAACAGCGTACCGTTATCTACGAAAAGCGCCGTCACGCTCTCATGGGAGAACGCATTGGCATGGACATCTCCAACATGATTTGGGATCGCGTGGTAGACACCATCCAAAACAACAACTTCGAAGGTTGCAAAGACCGCTTCATCGAACTCTTCGCCATGGAAGTGCCCTTCACAGAAGACGAACTCAATAGTTCTAAGCGCGACGACCTCTACGAACGCGCCTTTGAAGCCGCCATCAGTGCCTTCAATCGCAAGACAGAGCTATTGCGTTCAGTAGCTTTCCCCGTGATTAAGCAAGTCTACGAGACCCAGGCTGAAATGTACGACAACATCCTGATTCCCATCAGCGATGGACGTTTGATTTACAACGTGCGCGTAGATCTCAAAGAAGCCTACGAAAGCGAAGCAAAGAGCGTGGTGCGCGAGTTTGAAAAACTCATTCTCCTCCACAACATCGACGACTCATGGAAAGAAAATCTCCGTCTCCTCGATGAACTCAAGCACTCTGTTCGCAACGTATCTTACGAACAAAAGGATCCGCTCGTAGTGTTCAAAATCGAGAGTGTGAAACTCTTCGATGAAATGGTCAACGACATCAATAACTCCTCTGTGTCCACTTTGATGCGCGCTCACATTGCTGGTGCAGAAGTTCCCCCCGAATTGCAAGAAGCCGTAGTCACTCACCATGTAGGCGAAAGCACTGAAGAAGAGGCACAAGCCGCTGAAGAAACCAGCGCAACTGCAGCAGAAGCAACAGAAGTGTCAGAAGCTCCAGCTGAAAACTTGCAGCAGCCCTTCCAAGGACAACAATTGCCAGGTCGTAACGACCCATGTCCCTGCGGTTCTGAAAAACCTTTCAAGAATTGCCACGGTAAAGGCATTGTTTAGTCCTTATAAAGGTGTCGTTTAGTCCTTGTAAAGACGTTGTATAGTCCTTGTAAAGGCATCGATTAGTCCTTGTGAAGACATTGTATAGTCCTTATAAAGACTAAAACCCTTAAAATGATGGACTAGAACTTAGGTTTTAATTCCTATTTTTACCTCCAAACTCGGAAGTTCTTATATAGCACATCAGCGTGCGACAAAGAACTTTCGAGTTTTTTTGTGTTTCGTTTGGGAGTTTCGTTTGAAATACGTAATTTCGTGGTGTGACAACTAGAGTTTGCAAAAACGACTTGTTAGAGTCGCTACTCAGACCTTCTGTTTCGCATCACTGTTTATTGCACAGCGTAGACAACTCAAACATTTCAATTCTATACAATTATGAAAAAATACAATTTTGGTGCAGGCCCCTCTATCCTTCCCCAAGAAGTCATCAAAGCCACTGCAGCCGCTTGTCTAGAATTTGACCAAATGGGACTTTCCATTATGGAAATCAGCCACCGCACAAGCAATTTCCAAGCCGTTCTCGACGAAGCAGTAGCTCTCGTGAAAGAACTTTTGAATGTGCCCGAAGGATACGAAGTACTTTTTCTTGGAGGTGGAGCATCCACACAATTCTGTTACGTCCCCTTCAATCTTCTTGAACACCAAGCAGCCTATCTCAACACTGGAGTATGGGCTAAAAAAGCCATTAAAGAAGCAAAACTCTTTGGAGACGTAGTGGAAGTTGCGTCTTCTGCAGCCGATAACTACACCTACATCCCCAAAGACTATACCATTCCCACCACAGCCGACTATTTCCACATCACTACCAACAACACCATTTACGGCACAGAATTGCACGAAGATATCGACAGTCCAGTTCCCGTTGTAGCAGATATGTCGAGCGACATTTTCTCTCGTCAAATCGATGTGTCGAAATATGCCCTCATCTATGGTGGAGCACAGAAGAATCTCTCCATGGCAGGCGTCACCTTCGTCATCGTGCGCACAGACATTTTGGGAAAAGTCACTCGCCCCATCCCCTCCATCATCGACTACCGCAACCACATTCCAAGTGGAACTATGTTCAACACACCGCCCGTTTTGCCCATCTTCACTTGTTTGCACACCCTCCGCTGGATCAAACAACAGGGTGGTGTAGCTGAGATGGAGCGCCGCGCCAAAGAAAGAGCCGAGCTTCTCTATGCAGAAATCGATCGCAACTGCCTCTTCCGAGGCACCGTCACTGACAAGGCAGATAGAAGTTACATGAACGTCTGCTTCGTTATGGCAGAAGGTAAGGAAGAACTCGAAGCTGAGTTCCTAAAATTTGCCGCTGACCGAGGTATGCATGGCATTAAGGGACACCGTTCTGTGGGAGGTTTCCGCGCATCCATCTACAATGCTATGCCCCTCGAAGGCGTCCAAGCCCTGGTGGCTACGATGCAACAATTCGAACAAGAACATTAATCGTTTAAAACATCTCGTATGAACATTCTTATAGCCACCGAAAAACCTTTTGCGGCTGCTGCTGTAAGTGGGATTCGTGAAATCATAGAAACTTCTGGTCATCAACTTCAGTTGTTGGAGCGATACACCGAAAAGCAACAACTACTCGAAGCTGTGGCCACTGCCGATGCCCTCATCGTGCGCAGCGACATCCTCGATGCCGAAGTGTTCGACGCAGCTCCCCGTTTGCAAATCGTCGTTCGTGCTGGTGCAGGCGTCGATAGCATCGACTTAGCCGCTGCCACAGCTCACAACGTTGTGGTGATGAACACTCCTGGCCAAAATGCCAATGCCGTTGCCGAACTGGTCTTTGCTTATTTGCTCTTTCACGTTCGCCATCGTTTTAACGGAAAAATTGGTAGCGAACTCAAAGGCAAACGCATCGGACTATTGGCTTACGGCAATGTAGCCAGCGAAGTGGCACGCATCGCCAAAGGCTTCGGCATGGATGTTCACGCCTATGATTTCTTCCATCGTGTGGAACGCATAGAGAGCGATGGTGTATATGCTGAGCATAATCTTTACGATTTGGTGCAAAATTGCGATATCGTCAGCCTGCACACCCCAGCCACTCCGCGCACCATAGGCTTTGTCAATCGAGAAATGTTGGAATTGATGAAACCCGGAGCCGTGTTACTCAACACCGCACGCAAAGAAATCATCAATGAAGACGAAGTTCTTGCCTTGTTGCAAGAGCGCACCGACTTGAGTTTTATCACCGACATTCCGCCCAAGCGTCACGAAGAATTTCAAGCACTGTTAGGCGACAGATATTTTGCACCTCCCAAAAAGATGGGAGCACAAACGACAGAAGCCAACACCAACGCTGGACTTGCTGCAGCGCGCCAAATAGCAAGATTCTTTGCCACTGGCGATAAAACCTTCCAAGTCAACGCTTAACCGCGCTGCTCTCCTCATAGCGTGCTCTTCTTCCCCATTGAACACAGGGGATTATATTTCAAAAAATACCATCAAGCACAGCGTGAGGCAGAGAAAACTCCTCGAACAACAGTCCCAGAGGAAGAATTGCACACTCCTTTTCTTCCTCTGAGGACATCTTTCGCCCACTGTCCCCACAGTAGAAGACAACAACATAACATAACCCATTTGATCCTTAAATTCTTACCATTATGCCCAGAGTAAAACCCTTCCGTGGACTTCGTCCCCCCGCACATCTCGCTGCCCAAGTCAGCAGTCGTCCCTACGATGTGCTCAATTCTGCAGAAGCGCGTGAAGAATGTTGTGGAAATGAAAAATCACTCTACCACATCATTCGTCCCGAAATAAATTTCCCCGAAGGCACTGACGAACACGACGCTTGTGTCTATCCCGAAGCACAGCGACAACTTGCCCATTTCATTGAACAAGGTTGGTTGGTACAAGACACCAAGTCTTGCTATTATCTCTATGCCCAAACCATGAACGGCCACACCCAATATGGCATCGTACTCACCGCTCATGTTGACGACTACAACAAGGGTCTCATCAAAAAGCACGAACTCACTCGCCGCGACAAAGAAGACGACCGTATGCAACACCTCTTTGCCACCAATGCCCACATCGGTTCTGCCTTTTTAGCCTTCAAGCACAATCCCATCTTGGTGCGTCTCATCGATCGCATTGCGCAGGGAAAGCCCGAAATCGACTTTGTGGCCGATGTTGATGGCTTCCGCCACACCCTGTGGATCATTGACGACTCCGATGACATTGCCACCATCACACGCGAGTTTGGAGCCATGGATGCCCTCTACATTGCCGACGGACACCATCGTTCTGCAGCCGCAGCTCGCGTAGGCACAGAGAGAGCCGCAGCCAATCCCGATCACCAAGGCGACGAAGAATACAACTACTATCTTGCAGTCTGCTTCCCTGCCGATCAACTCACCATTTTAGACTACAATCGCGTCGTAGCCGATCTCAACGGCATGAGCGATGAAGCCTTCTTGACGGCTTTGGAACAAGATTTTGAGGTGAAAGTTCGCGGTGCCGAACCTTATGCGCCCGAACGAATGCACCAATTCTCGCTCTATCTCAACCACCAGTGGTATTCGCTCGATGCACGCCCCGGCACTTTCGATGCCACCGACCCCATAGGCGTTCTCGATGTAGACATCTCTTCCCGATTGATTCTAGATAAACTCTTAGGCATCACAGATTTGCGTAGTTCCAAACGCGTTGACTTCGTGGGAGGATTGCGCGGACTCTCCGAACTTCAGCGCAGAGTAGACAGCGGAGAGATGAAGGCTGCCCTTGCCCTCTATCCCGTGACTATGAATCAAGTGATGCGCATAGCCGACACCGGCAACATCATGCCCCCCAAAGCCACTTGGTTTGAACCCAAACTGCGCAGTGGAGTAGTGATTCATCTTATGGATTGAGCGCAATCCCTTCCTTCAGCAGTTTAGCCTTTAGCACTGAAAAAATAGCAACGTCAGGATTTTTCGTTTAGAAAATCCTGACGTTTTGTTTATCCATAGAGCTGTTGCAAAACTCTCTTTCGCAGCAACCCTGTTGGGTGTATCATAAGGGAAAATGATAGTGTCTACGTAGCTCAGTGCATTGACAGAAATTAAACCCAAATAGGTCCTTAGATTCTGAACAGATTTTATTTATTGCTGTCCGGTAAAAGTATTACACGGCGAAAAATAGGTATTGTCCGAAAAACTTACACATTTTTTCGGACAATACCCTTACTTTTGGGAAAAGAAAGCCCGAAGTCCTATTCTAAAGTGCTTCGGGCCGGATTTTTCTGCCGTTTTGAAGTTTACCGGACAGCAATAATACACAACGAAGCAAGCCCAACACGGGGTTGCTTCGTTTTTTCATGTCCCATGGGTAGGTGCCGTTGAACTCATCTCAAAGCACACCATAGCACAGCAAATGCAGATTGTAGACGAACAAATCAAGTTGGCTCGCCTGCGTTGCAATCTCACCTTGCACAAGTGGCCGTAAGCGCATGCCACAACAATGAGAGGTTCCCCGCGGGAAACCTCTCATTGTTTGATCCGAATTTCTCGGCGATCGTAGTGCAAAACAAAAAACGTAATGCGCTAGAATACTGAGATTACGAATTTAGAAGCTTGGCCTTTTGTGCATTAAACTCTTCTTCCGTGAGAATACCGGCAGCCTTCAGTTGCGCAAGTTTGGCAAGCTCATCAGCCACTCCAGATGGTGACACAGACGATATTTGCTCCACTTGTTGTGCAGGAGCGGCCGAGGTTTTTGCTTTGTCAATAATAATAGACAACGTGTCCTTTGCAAGTTTCGCATTTTCAAGGAACTTCTCATACAACTTTTTAGCTGCAGTTTCTTTGGTCTTTAAGACACCATCAAAGTCCTTGAACTCTAAAACTAAGCTAGTTCGTTTGGTATCTCGAAGCAGTAGTTTTATCTGCATAGTCTTTATCTCAAGGTTACTTTTCAAGTCACCAGACATACCACCGACTATTGCACCTGCTCCTCCCATGAGTGCGCTACCAACGACAGCGCCACCCACAGTGCGCATTGCAGATTTAGAATAGAGTTTTGTAGAGTTTTCTTCATAGCTGACCTCTATAATGTCAGAATACTTCAGCACCTCATGACTAGTCGGTGTTACAATCACAAGGATATCAAAGAAGTCATCCATAATGAAATGATAATTGCCAATAGCCTTATCACTTACATACGACCGGGTTCCTGTCTTTCTTTGAATATTCTCCGCGTCCACATAACTAGAGACATACGAAATTTGGCCTTTCCTGACAGTCGCCACCAAGCCATAGTTCTCATCGACCAATGTCCAAACAATTTCTGTAGTTGCAGACAATCCGTCTCCTCTTGTAATGACATTGCTTACAATTATGGGCGGAATATCACTTTCAGGGATTATCGTCTTAGTTTTATTCTCTGCAACTATTTTTTTTACGCGATAATCAGGAGTCCCTACATAATTACCGGCAAGCATTTGTCGGTTCTCACGATCATAGAAACAGAAATAAGGATTAAATACCTGACAATACTCCGGACCGGAATACTCAAAGTTGTCTACAAAGTATTTAGTAATACCTTCTGTCATGACTCGCATGATCATGACCTGCCTCTTTTCCGCATCGAAATAAAATTTACAACGATCGTCGCCAAAACTAACCGAATGGTCAAAATCATTGTTTTCCGCTTCATCCTTAGCAATCATATCAAGTCGCGTCTGCTTATTGTTAGACTCAACGATTGCTTTAATTATGATCCAAACAAGACCAAAACCTAAGACTCCAACGAATATCCAAAAGAACATCTTTAGGTCACTACCACTAAAAGACCCACCCGCGAGCAACATGAACAAAAGAAACACGCAAGAGGATAATAAAATCCGAACTTTCATACGCTATTATTTTAAGAAGAACTTGAGTATTAAAAAGACGACGACTGCACCAACATAGCACACTAAATCCAATATATCAAATACACCCGGCAACCAACCGAACACTTGTAACACCTCTGAGACGACAGCAACTGTGGGTAGCACCCAGAGGAAGAAATAATATGAGAGTAATATCTTACCTTCCCAAATTGTGTCGATCAGAAACATATAGGAAAACAACCACAGGCCATCAGGTAAACTGTATTTTACCCAATCAGATATAGCATACTCAGCGCCAAGTCTCCGAAGGAATTGAATAGCTTCTAATAGACCCACCTTATTCAAGAATGTAAACATCAGTAGTGACTCTGATCTAAATATTATATAGATCATTCCCCCCACAAACAATAGCGCAAATGACAACACTACGCAAAAAGCCCTTGTCTGCAAGAAGTCCACTAGAATATTACACCAGTTGTTCATTGCTGAAGTCCCTTGCTAAAATCCAAAGGACACTATTCATTTTTTTTGTTCAATAAGATTCTTTCTGACAGCTCATATTTGGACGAGCTTATCCCTTTGCAAAAATACAAAATTCCACAACAAAACACACAATAAATCGATTTAAATTTGGTTCATCCGACATTGGAGTGATGGTATCTTGTTTCTCGTTTGTTCCCAACGTAGCCTGCTACGCCATCGAGCAAATAAGAAAAAATGCCCAACAATCAAATAAAATCTGTTCAGGTTCTAATGACCGATTAGGGCTAATTGAACACGTCTGAGCGAGAATTGTTTCTCTTCACTCGACGGATAGGTTGTCCAGGAGTCACTCTTATTATTTTCTTTTTGGGGGATACCGCACTAGGAGCTTGCGGACATTTATAACCCACTTCTGCCTGATCATATTCATATTCCTCTCCGTCAGTAGGTTGTCCTGGCAACACCTCATTCTCCTCGTTCGTGAAAATGTCATCCTCCCCAATCACTTCCGTTTCATTGTTCGTGTAGCGAATCACAACTTTCGTCAAATTCATATTGGTGGCCTCTTCTGGCACGGTGAATGAAGAATTACTCCATTTCATAGCCCGCCATAGATACTGTTTCACACTAAGCCCCGCAGCGCGGAACACCCCTGTTTTGAGCACTTCTTCATCATCGTCGGTCAATTGCCAGTGTATCACCATTTCCTTGATGGTGCGGGGGTCAAGGTTGAAGAAATTGCATCGAAAGGTAAGGTTGGGATTTTGATCCCAGTCCCAATTCAAGAAATAGCCGTGGGGAGCAGCGTTTTTCACCTTTTCCACACCCATTTCATATTGGAGTGAATTAAACTTCTCCACAAATTCTTTGGTGATTTCTTCTCTGGGTATGCTGTCTTTGAAAACCTCGCAGTGAAATTTGAAAGCATTACTGTTGCTCATCTCGCTAGGCATAGGAGCACCGTGTAATTTGGTAATCGTTTCTCCTATTTGAAAAGGTTCGCTGGTCAAGTAATAAATGAAATTTCCATCTAAACTCATCAGAAATACAGAGTCTTCCTCCGTTTCGATGCCACAATCATCGTAACTACAACTTAGTTTAGCACCGTTGGTCGGGACAAAATTAGCATTATGGCTGTTGAAATAATCCTTCTTTCGTTGCGCTTCACGTTCCTTCTCTCGACGCTCTTGCTCCAAGCGTTCCTGCTCTTGACGCAATTCCTCCTTACGTCTTTCCTCCGCCTCACGCTGACGTCTAGCCATTTCTGCGCGTCGTCTTTCTTCGCGCAATTCATTTTCTCGCACCTCATTGCGTTTTGCCATCTGCCTTCTACTTTCAAGAGTAGCCTTCGCAATGGCATCTTCCAAATCAGAACCCGAAAGGCGAGGCACATCTTTGTTGCGTTTCATCAAACGGACTTGTTCACGTGACAAAGTGATGGCAAAATTGCCCACTTCATTTACCACATAGAGCACTTCATTGTGTTTATCGTAGGCATACATTCTGTAGCTTCCTCTCACCTCTTCCACCTCACTGATGTTCGATTTCACGTAAAGTCCACTTTCATTTTTCACGTGATAATCAAAAGCCTTTCGTGAAGTCGAATTGCTAGCGTCAAAAGTTAGATTACCATCCACCTGTGCAAAAGCAATAGTAGTCCAAAGACTCACCAGCAACAGGCCTAAAAGAAGAATACAACGATGTTTCATAATTCTGTTATCTAGATTATCTGTTTATTTTGCAAAGTTACAAAAATCATAGCAAATAAACTTGCTATTCTAATTCGTTGCTTGAATAAAACCGAATATTCCTTTTGAAAAATAGTTTTCGTTATGCTATAAAGCAATACAGTCTCAGAGGAAAAGAAGGATTTTGGATTAGAGAATAGTAGAGTGGTGCAGACAATATGCCATTTGCACTGTGAGAAGATTATGTTGGAGTGTTTTTCGCCGTAAAAGTGGCGTTGAAATGAGGGGGCGCTTAGCGATGCGCCCCTATAAGTATATGCGGAGATATGGCCCCAAAGAGGGAAAAAATCGCGAAAAAGTGCACTTTAATTTTTGAAATCGTCTTATGTGATAGGTGGAGTTTGCAAAATTACAAGATATAGTGTTTGGCGTATGATAAACAGAAGGAGAAGTGCGAAGAACGCGCAAAAGTAGAAGGGAAGTTTCTCGCGCGTACGCGTAACGCGCACACGTCCTACAGCGATTTTGATTTTTTGCTGTCACAAGTGTCACTGTGAGTGTAGAAGACGGAAAGAAAATGGAGGGTAAAATGACCCATCAAAGGGGAATAATCCTATTTTTTCGGGCGTGTGAGAATTAGATTTTGGGGTGTTAAATTGGTATATTGTTAAAATATGTCTAAGAGTGTAGCCTAATTTACTGAAAATTACTGTGTTACTAAGAATGGTGTGACACTTGTGACAGCAAAAATGATAAAACTCGCTGTAATGCGGGCGTACGCGTGCGCGCGAGAAGGATGATTATAGATATTTTTACAACTCAAATTCTCCATCTCCAGACATTCGTGCCGAAGCCCTGTTTTTTGATTTCGGATGGGTCGGAAGTAACTTCAAATCATTCCTCAAAAACGACACGTTGTTTTATGAAAAGTGACACGATGTTTTGTAGAAAACGACACGTTGTTTTATGAAAAGTGACACGTTGTTTTGTGGAAAACGACACGTTGTTTTGAGCGTAACCAGCACAAGATGTTGGATAGATTTGGCTTAGAATTTGCGGAAGACTAGGCGATGCTGCCCTGAGGTGAGTATCATCTCTTCGTCTGTGAGCAGTGCCACGCGATAGCCCATGGGAAGAGATGTGATACCGAAGCCAGAAAGGTCGGCCGGATGCGCCGCGTCGATGAGGATGTCTTGTTGGTGGTCGCGATTCATCAGATAACCCTTGGTGAGCACCAAACTGTCACCGCGATGTTCGAAACGCGCCACGACACCTCCCGAGTATTTCACAGCGGTGATGGGTGTTTGAGTGTACGATTTCAATTGCATCAAATCGAGTTGGAAAGACCAATATGTGCGTTCCGCTTTCACGGACACTCCATCGCGATCCATCAGTTGCCAGTGGCCGTCTAATTTGCCATTGCGTGGAAGTTTGTCGCAACCGCTCATTATGAAGAGAAGGGTGGTGAAGAAGAGCATAATTCCCCCACGAAGAAAGCGTGTAGAAGTAGGCAGAAGGCGGTGAAGTGCCGTCTTCACGAAAGCATTTGTGGAGAAATGCTTCAAAACGATAGCCGTCAAATTCATTTGCCAAACAATTTAAGTCCGAAACCCAGCATAAACCCTAGTCTGTTGCCCAGTCGAGAGCCGAAGTCTGCCCCCACGGCTGCCGTGGCAAAGCAACTTCCGTTGAATCTGTTGTAGGAGAATGCGCCCCCTTCCCAGCGTGCTTCGGCGAGCAAAGAATGTTGGTGTTGAATTTCATCGAAGGGTTGTGCATAGGTGCCCCAACTTTTTAGATGAGAATAGAGCAAGCGGTAGTGAAGTTGCGCAGAAGGTTCTCCGGCAATGCCCAAGTGTTGAGCGCGGAAACGGTTGGCTGCAAATATCAAACTTTTGTTGCCGTCATAGAGGGGTGAGGCGAAGAGCGCATTTCCCATCGACATACCATAGTGTTGCCATCCAGCATAAAGACCGTGGTTGTAGTAGTTGTCGATGCCGCTCACTTGGTCGGGGATTTCGCGTGTGTGGTCGTGATATACGGGGCCGCTTTGATAGTCCATCCTGAGCCATTCAGCGACAACTTTGCTCACCCATCGATTGCGGGGAAAGTTGATTTGCACTCCCAAGAGTCCGTCGAGCCATCCGTATTCGTCGAAAGCCTGGCTGTCATCTTCAAAAAAGTGGTCGTAATAGACACGCGTTTGCCAGTCACCTTTGGGACGAAATGTGAGTGCAGCGCGCCACGCACCGATGGTGTTGCCCGAAGCATTGGCATAGCCTTCGCCGTCAGTGGGGTCGCCACCGCCTTTGCCAATAAAGGCAAAGAGATAGTCAGAAGGTCGCTCTGGCATTTTGAGGGGCGTGGTGTTGTAGTGGTGAATGGTTCCTCCGAAGGTGTTGGCCATTTCCAAACCACCGATAAATTCCCAGCGTGAGTGGTCGGTGCCGATGCGCAGAAAGCCCGATTTTTCGTAGTATTTCACTTCAGTGGCAAAGCGTCCTCCCACAGGAGCCATACGGCGTTCTTGCCATCCTCCGTCTTGCAACCATCCGAAGGCCACGTGACCGCGCAACGCAAAAAGGCTCTTCTCCCCTCCGATGCGCCACCAGCGCGGAAGTTGCCACGAAATGGCTAGCGGTTGAGTGGCATTGCGACCTAGAGCGAAAGCCCCTGTGGAGAGTTCTGCATCGTTGAGCGGAGTGTCGTGGCTGCGCGTGCCAAAAGCAAATCGCGATAAACCTTTTTCGACAGAAAGCAATACGTCGAGGGCTCTGACATTGTTGTCCAGATTGCGGTTGGTCACGAGAGTTGCCCCGTAGTTGGCTTTCCATCCGTGGCCAATGTCAAGCGGACTTCCATAGACACCCACAGTGAATGTGGGTTGGTGTCCTTCTACACTCACAGCCCCCCAGCGATTGGCGGTGAACCAAAAAGGCTGATAGTTGCCTCCTCCGGCTGTGGCTAGCGTGCCGAGTTGCACCATAGTGGTGGAATCGGGTAGGGAAGGTCGCTCAAACTGTTGTGCAAAAGCAGCACTTGCAGTGGAGCAAAGCAGGAGGGACAACAATGAAGAACGAAGCGTGGTCATAGGAAATCTGTGAAGAGAAGTTGAGCCGCAGAACAACGAATTAGAAAATGTCGAAGAGAGAATTCACCTGATTGCGGAAGTTGGTGATTTGCTTTTGGAAAGGCTCAAGCGTGCGGAGCAGCATATTAGATTGCACCGATGATTTAGCCGGAGTGAGCAAAGCCTTCTCGTTGATGATGGCGCGCAAACCGGCAGGAATCAATTCCACATTGATGCGCGCTGTCGTTTCGTAGGGATCACCGTCGCAGTGGGCAGGTCCATCGGCAGTGCGCTCAATGCACAAACGGTTGGTGCGATAAGTCTTGACGTGTGAGTTGTTGGGCAAGGTGCGCTGGAAGAGTTGCATCGCCACAATGGGTGCTTCGAGCATACTGAAAGGTTGCAACACGATGACGTCCATGAGTCCGTCTTTCATCGAAGCATCAGGGGCAATGTAGGCATTGTTGCCATATTGCGAGGCGTTGGCGCAGGCAATAAGAAAAGCGTCAATTTCTTGCATTTCTCCTTCTTCTTCTCCTCCGATGTAGATGCGATAAGTTTCGGGTTTATAGCGCAGTCCGTCAGTGAGCGTCTTTTCCAAATAAGTTTTCAGTCCTCGAGTGCCCGCTTCAGCAAATTTCAAACTGATGAAAGCATCGAATCCCACTCCGCAGGTGCAGAAAAAGGGTTTATCGTTGATTAAACCGTAATCTAATTCTGTAACAACATTGGCATTGATGACGTCGAGTGCTTTTTCTATGTCCATAGGGATGAGCAGATGGCGCGCAAGTCCGTTGCCGCTTCCAGAGGGCACGATGGCAAGCGCGGTGTTGGTGTGAACAAGAGAGCGCGCCACCTCGTTGATGGTGCCATCTCCTCCTACTGCAACCACGATGTCGAACCCCTCCTCGGCAGCTTGGCGTGCAATCTCCACCGCGTGACCTGCATATTCCGTGTAGCGGATTTCGACAGCGAAACGTTGGGTGTCAATGCGTCGCTCAATGGCTTTGACCACTTTGCCTTTGCGAGTGGTGCCAGAAATGGGGTTGATGATGAAAAGAATGCGCTGAGCCATAGAAGAAATGGAATTGATGTATCTGCAAAGATAGTTGAAACTTTAGAGTTTGTGGGTAAAGAAGAGGATGAAAAACGATGAAAAGGCATTTTTTCATACAAATGTTGCACACTTGTTGGGATAAATGTGTAACTTTGCAACCCAATAGAAATAACGAAATAAGATGGAAGTACTGAAAAGTGGGTTCGTCTGATGCGAAATGCAAGTCGTAATGTCGCTTCAAAATTCACTTTCCTGTAGTCCGCTATGCACAAAACCAATGGATATTCTTCACGAACGCTTATCTAAGTTTACTCTCCCTGATGAGGTGAGAAAGCAAGGTCTTTATCCCTATTTCCGCGAAATCGAAGGGAAGCAAGGCACAGAAGTTGAAATGGACGGTCATCACGTCATTATGTTGGGTTCTAATGCCTACACAGGTTTGACGGGTGACGAACGTGTCATTGAGGCAGGTGTGCAGGCCATGCGCCGTTATGGTGCAGGCTGTGCGGGTAGCCGTTTCTTGAATGGTACGCTCGACCTTCATGTGGAATTGGAAAAAGAACTCGCTGAGTTTGTGGGTAAGGACGAAGCCCTCTGTTTCTCCACTGGATTTACGGTGAACAGTGGCGTGATTCCTGCACTCCTTGGTCCTCACGACTATGTGATTTGCGACGATCGCGACCACGCTTCTATCGTAGACGGACGCCGTTTGTCGATGGCAAAACAGTTGCGCTATAAGCACAACGATATGGAGGATTTGGAACGCAAACTCCAAAAGTGTGAAGAGAATGCCGTGAAACTCATCGTTGTGGATGGTGTTTTCTCTATGGAAGGTGACCTCTGCGATTTGCCCAAAATCATTGAACTCAAAAAGAAATATGGAGCTACGGTGATGGTGGATGAAGCACACGGTGTTGGTGTGTTTGGTCGCCAAGGTCGTGGTGTTTGCGACCACTTCGGACTCACCGATGATGTGGATCTCATCATGGGAACATTCTCTAAGAGTTTGGCTTCCATTGGTGGTTTTATCGCTGCCGACAGTGCCATCATTGACTATCTTCGTCACACAGCGCGCACCTACATTTTCTCTGCGTCTAACACTCCAGCCGCTACTGCATCTGCTTTGGAAGCCTTGCGCATCTTGAAGCGCGAACCCGAGCGTTTGGAAGCACTTTGGGAAGTGACGAACTATGCGCTGAAACGCTTCAAAGAAGAAGGTTTCGAAATTGGCGACACACAGAGTCCTATCATTCCGCTCT
>ERZ772909.52-NODE-52-length-99718-cov-11.788216_pt1 | contig 99718 bp, 77 predicted proteins | sample MGYA00511137_ERZ772909 | MGnify/ENA primary metagenome ERZ772909 (study PRJEB29015, sample SAMEA2738095) | human oral metagenome | biome: human oral; feature: human-associated habitat; material: saliva | place: China | collected 2270 ... | reverse complement strand
CAGGTCAATCCGTGAAAATCCGCGATTCCGGACACACTTTTTGACCCTTAACCCGCAAAAGAGTGTGAACCGCTTAAATTAGGGTTAACGCAAGAAAAACTGTAAGTACCGGTTTTACCTGCAGAGATTCTGCCAAGTTTGTAGTAACCATCAATGTCAAGTTCGCTGTCTACTGGGCCTGCCATGATGGAAGCCTGGTAGTCTTCAGGGCCTGAGATTACACAGCTGGTCTTGTCGGCTATAGTCTGAATGTTGGTTTTAATGTAGAAATAGTATTCTTTGTTGTTATCTAGGTAGACACTTTTGGGGTTGTCTGCAGAGAAAGTGTTTAGGTTTGGTGCAGTTATAGTTGGCAGAAATAAAGGCAGGATGATAGCGAAATTTGTGATAATTATTAGCCTGGAAAATATTATAATTATTTCAGCCCATAATGGGCGGGGCGGCGGCGTAGCTCTTTCTGGGATTTGTAGTTCTTTCTGGGGTTGCAGATATGCTGGCCCGAAGCTGGCTGGGGCGTGAATGTTTTTAGCGTTGGGGCTGGCGTAGATGCGAGCGAATGGGTCACTGTCGGCTGCAGCTAGGTTGGCGGCGGCTTGAGGCTGGCTATCGGGCATGACTAATCCTTAAATCGGTTGCTGATACAACCCTAGCGGAATAATCAGTGCGCCTAGGGCTGCCTGGTAGGGGGTTAGTATCCTTGACAACTAACTTAAACAGTGCCTTGTAGTGATCGCTTGTATGCGCGTGAACGGGCTGCGTTACGAAGGCCCCTGAAAATAAGATTTATGGTGCCCGCAGATATTAGCAGCAGTCCGGGTAATGCAATGCTCGAAGCATAAAAAACTATAATCCGGTTATAGCATATTTCTGACGAAATATTGTTAAGCCTAGGAAATGCGGTGGTTTCAGCTATAATAAATAACTTATATTTTGATTCACTTTGGTCTGTGCAGAAAAACTTGTAGGTGCCAGACTTTGTGGGATGCACTTGCCCAAAATCATAATAATATTCTATGAATGAATCATGTTCGTTAGGTTCCCAGGTTTCTGTGGGTAAGTTATTTCCTTTTGAGTCTACGATAGAGCAATGTGGGGGACCGTATATACGCTCATCGTATAGGGTATAGGTTTTGTTGGCCTCAAGATAGATACTCTTAGTGATGTTCCCTTCGAAAGTAGCGTACGGAGGGATGGCTGTTCTGCCAAAGTACGGTTCAGCTATTACTGTGCCCAGTATGAGCGGGAATAACCCGAAAATAATCATGAATACTGAGCTGTCGCAGTACCAGAAACAATCTGAGATGCGTCGCCAAAGTGTTTTTGGCTCATTTACTTCTGGCTCAATCTCGGGGATTGTGTCCATCAGGGCATCCCATAGTTCGTCGATATTATCCGGCACACTTCTAGGTGCCTTGCTAGCTGCGTTGCTCGCGCTTGCATCAATTTTTTCGTCACTGGCCATAGTGAATCCTTAAAACTGTGTGCTTGGGCAGAGTCTAGCTCAAACCTGGAGCCGCATGTGCACATTTAAAGCCGCCGGGCGCCGTCGCCAAAACAGCGGGGCAGACAAGAACGCGGCGCAAGCAAAACGCAAAGCCGCCGGGCGCCGTCGGCACTAGGGTGCCAAACCAGGCGCCGTCGCCGCCAGGGCACCAAACTGGGCACCGTCGCCGCCAGGGCCAGTGCTTACCAGGCGGCGCAAGCAAAATATCGGTTCGGGCAAATCAGGCCAAAGCCAGTAAACTAGGGGCCATGACGCACATTCTTTCAGCTGTTGCCTGGCCCTATGCGAACGGGCCACGCCACATTGGCCACGTAGCCGGTTTCGGTGTCCCCTCAGACGTTTTCTCCCGCTACATGCGAATGGCTGGCTATGACGTGCTCATGGTCTCCGGCACTGACGAGCACGGAACCCCCATCCTGGTGGCCGCCGACGAAGCTGGAGTTAGCGCCCGCGAACTAGCAGACGAAAACAATCGCCTCATTGTTGAGGACCTGGTTGCCCTGGGTCTGTCCTATGACCTATTTACCCGCACCACCACCGGTAACCACTACCGGGTTGTGCGTGAAATGTTCGAGGCCGTGCGCGACAACGGTTACATGATTGAGCGCACCACCCGCTCAGCCATCTCACCCTCCACCGGCCGCACCCTGCCCGACCGTTACATTGAAGGCACCTGTCCTATCTGTGGAGCCGACGGCGCCCGTGGCGACCAGTGCGACAACTGCGGTAACCAACTCGACCCCACTGACCTGATTAACCCCCGCAGCCGCATCAACGGCGAAACCCCCAAGTTCATCGAATCCAACCACTGGTTCCTGGACCTGCCGGCGCTAGCCGACGCCCTAGGCGAGTGGCTAGATGAGCGTGAAGCCTCGGGCACATGGCGCCCCAACGTCATTAAGTTCTCCCAGAACATCCTCAAGGAAATCCGTCCGCGCGCCATGAGCCGCGACATTGACTGGGGTATCCCGATCCCCGGCTGGGATGACCAGCCTGGCAAGCGCCTGTATGTGTGGTTCGACGCCGTAATCGGCTACCTGTCTGCCTCCATCGAGTGGGCGCGCCGCAGCGGCGACCCCGAGGCCTGGCGCCAGTGGTGGAACAACCCCGACGCCCTGACCTACTACTTCATGGGTAAAGACAATATTGTTTTCCACTCCCAGATTTGGCCTGCTGAAATGCTGGCCCAAAACGGTAAGGGCTCACGCGGCGGCGACCACAACCCCTTCGGTCAGCTAAACCTGCCCACTGAGGTGGTTTCCAGTGAGTTCCTCACCATGGAGGGCAAGAAGTTCTCTTCCTCCCACGGCATCGTGATTTATGTGCGTGACGTGCTCAGCCGCTACCAAGCTGACGCGCTGCGTTACTTCATCTCTATTGCCGGCCCGGAAACCGCTGACGCTGACTTCACCTGGGCTGAGTTCGTGCGCCGCACCAACTCTGAGCTGGTGGCTGCCTGGGGTAACCTGGTCAACCGCACCGCCTCCATGATCCACAAGCGTTTCGGGCAGATCCCCGAGCCGGGCGAGTTCACTTTCGAAGACCGCTCGCTGCTATCTGAGGTGGAGCGCGGTTTTAAGACCGTGGGTGACCTGATCATGCATCACCGCCAAAAGGCCGCCCTGAGCGAAGCCATGCGCCTGGTGGGTGAAGCCAACCGCTACATCGCTGAGACTGAGCCTTTCAAGCTCAAGAGCGAAGACCAGCAAGAGCGCCTACGCACCATCTTGTTCGTGTTGGCCCAGGTAGTGGCTGACTTGAACCTGATGCTCAGCCCCTTCCTGCCGCACGCCGCTAACGACGTCGACCGCGTAATGGGCGGGGACGGACAGATCGCCCCCATGCCGGTAATTGAGGAAGTAACCGAGCTGGACCCGCAGGTGCTGCCGGCAGACTTCGCTGGGCGCAAGTCTTACCCGATCATCACCGGTGACTACACCACCGCCCCCACCTGGCAGCGTCACGCAGTCACCCCGGGCACGCCCGTAGGCAAGCCCACCCCGGTGTTTGTGAAACTGGATGAAGCCATCATTGAGCAGGAGCTGGCCCGTTACGCCGGGCAGGTGCCCGACGACGTCACTGGCGCCTGAGCTGCTTAGAAACTAACTGTGCCCTCGTCGCTAGCCGTAACTGGTAGCGCCGAGGGCACGTGCATGTAACTTGCGCCCTTAACCGGGGGCCACCCTCATCTATCAGGGAGAACAAAGTGTCTAAACGTAAGCCGAGCGATTGGCCGGCGCTGGAAAATATTGCCCGCCTGCCGCAGGCGGTTATGGATAACCACACCCATTTGCCGATTTCGCCCACTGAGGGGCCGGGGGCGGCGGCTGCTTCAGGCCCGCTTAGCGCCGCGCAGCTGGTGGAGCGGGCCCAGGCAGTGGGGGTGGACCGCATGATCACTAGCGCCTGCGAGCTACCCGCTTTTGCGCCGTCACTGGAGCTGGCCCGACAGCTGCCGGGGGTGAAGGTGGCGCTGGCGATTCACCCGAATGAGGCGGTGCTGCATGCGGGCGTCAGCGAGGTGGGCCCTGATGGTTTGCAGCCGCGTTTTGAGGCCCACCATGGTGCATATGATCTCGACGCCGCCTTGGCCCAGGTGGAGCGGGCCTGCCGGGAAAACCCCGAAACTGTGGTGGCGGTGGGGGAGACCGGCATGGATTTGTTCCGTACCGGCCCGCGTGGGGGCGTGGCGCAGCGGGAGTCTTTCCGCGCCCATATCGCTCTGGCTAAAGAGCTGGGTTTACCGTTGCAGATCCATGACCGCCAGGCTCACCGTGAGTGCATTGAGGTTTTGCTTGCCGACGGCGCCCCTGAACGCACGGTTTTCCACTGCTTTAGCGGGGATGAGGCTATGGCCCAGGTGTGCGCTGAACACGGCTGGTATGCCTCAGTGTCGGGGCCGGTGACTTACAAATCTAACCGGGAGCTGCGCGCCGCAATTGCGGCGATGCCACAGCAGTTACTGCTGATAGAAACCGATGCCCCCTACCTGCCGCCCACCCCTTACCGGGGTATGCCTAATGGCTCTTACCTGTTGCCAGTGACGTTAACCGCCTTGGCGCAGCTGCGCCAGCTGAGCCTAGAGCAAATGTGCCAGCTGGTTAACCGCAACAGCCACGAAGTGTACGGCTTCTAAATGGGGTTGTAACTAAACCAGGTAGTTCCTAACTCCAAACTAGAGCTTGAGCTAATACCAAGCGGGAGTGCACTAATTCAAAAACAAGCGTGCGCCGGGCCTGAATGAACAGGCCCGGCGCACGGGAGTATTAGACCTGGGCAGCTCAGAAAGCTTAGACGCTGTCAGGGCGCCTGTCGGACGCTCAGTTGAGCGGGCGCACCTGGGCTTCGGGCACGGCCACAGGAGTGGAGTTGGACTGCCCAGAGCCACCAAATAGACGCTCCTTAACCGACTCAACCACCTTGTCGGTGACCTTTTCACCCTGGCGCTTGACGGCGTCGGAAATCTTAGCCTTAGTCGAATCCACGCGGTTGCGTACGGCGGGAGTTTCCGCCACACGCCCGGCAGCGGCCTTAATCTTTTCGTACTGGGCACGCCCGGCGCGGGTGCCAAGCACGTAGCCGCCGGTCAGGCCAATCAGGAATGGGAGTTTGCTAGCCATTTTGTTCTCCTTACGGTTGAGGGCCTACCAGCGAAGCTGGCAGTTTACGGGCCAAAGTGAAGCCGTCGCGGCCACTGACCACCAGGGCGCCGGACTGTTTGAGGCTACGCACCTGCGGCTCAGCCAGGGCCACGTGGTTGCCACCCGCTAAAACATGCTCTGATGAGGTCAGTTTACGGATAGCTATAGCCTCCACCTTGTCGCCGTGGTCGTGGGCGAGGTCGCCGTAAATGATCCGGTCAAACTGGCCGTCGTCGCCAATTAGTAGCCACTTTACCTCAGGCAGGTCAATCATTAGGCGACGCAGCTGGGTGCGTTTGTGTTCCAGGCCTGAGCGGAACCAGCCGGTGTTGGTGGGGCCCCAGTCGGTCATGAGCATGGGGCCGCGCGGGAAGTTGTGGCGTTCAAAGAAGTTACGCAAAGTGGGCACCACATTCCAGGCGCCGGTAGACAGGTAGATTACCGGCGCGCCCGGGTTGGTTTTTTGTACCCGGTTGAGCAGTGCGGCCATGCCCGGCACGGCTTGGCGCGCAAAAGACTGCTTAACGAAAGCGTTCCAGCTGGCCACCAGGGCACGCGGCATGTGAGTGACCATTACGGTGTCGTCGATGTCGCACACCACACCCAGCTGTGGCCCGTCAGGGATGATCAGCACGGGGGCTTTGATTGTGTCCATGGCGGGGCCGGTGATGGTGGCTTCATGCCAGCCGGGTTTGAGGTTGTGGTTACGGATGACGACGTCGATATAGCCGCCCCGGTCTGCCTGTGCGGAGAGTTTGCGCCCACCCACCTTCACAGTGAAGGGGATGAACGGCACGGGGATATCAATGAAGGAACGCCAGCCGCGCTGGGCGTCTAGCAGTGAAGCCATGGCGGCTTCACGCAGCTGGGTGATAGAAGGCAGATCCTCAGGGATGTGCTGGAATAGTGGGCCCTCGGCGGGTGCGCCGGGTGGGCGCATCACTACGCGCGCAATTACGCGCACCATGGTGGCCGAGCCGTAGCCGTCATAGGCCACTGCTCGCGGGCGCCAACCAGCGCGGCGTAGTCGCGGAATCATGTGGCGATGAAAGTGTTCTTCACCGCGTCGTGCCAAGTCAGATAGGGGCATTGGTTCTCCTTAAGGAGTTCCAGCCTAGTCGAGCTGTTGCCTGCACCGGTAACGCCCAGGCCAGGGCTACGCCAGAGGCGATAGCGGCCAGGGTGTAGGAGGAGCCCACCAGCTGCTCTACCACGTTCCAGTGCAGCTCGTTAACCTGCCCGTGGGAGAACCACCAGTGCGGGGCCATGATGAATAATGCTCCCTGCACTAGGGCCACAGCGGCCAGGGGTGCGGACTTTAGCCGTAGCGCCACCGCGATTAGCGCCACCACGCTGGCTAGCCCCCACACCCAGTGGTGCGACCAGGTGATGGGGGAGACCAGCAGCCCCAGGGTCATGATTACTGCGGCGGTCAGTAAGGTGGCTAGGTTTTCGGGTAGCACTGGGGCGGTGGCGGCGGTGTCCGGGGTGGCGTCGCTGGCGGCTAGCTCGACGGCGTCGCCAGCAGGGGCGGCCAGGGCCGCAGAGGCAGCAGAGACAGTGGCCCCAGTGGCGGGCGCGGCCGCATTAAGGGGGCCGGGTGCGGCGTCGTCGGAGATAACATGCGGGGTAACCACGCTGGTAGCGGCGGCCTGAATACGCAGGCATAGCCAAACGGCGGCCACTAAAGCCAGCGCCACCGTGATAGCCCAAGCAATACTCCAAGTGTTTTCCGGCAGGGCTCGGGCCACGAGACCCTTCAGGTTCTGGTTGCTGGTGTAGTAGGCATCCCCGGCGCGCTGGGGGTCCCACATGGCGTCAAAGAAGAAACGGGCAGACTCGCCCGGGCTGATAACCCAGCTGAGCAAAGTGACAGCGAGCGAGGTAGCCACCATGGTGATAGCTGAACGCCACTGACGGCGCAGCAGGAAAATAAGTACGGCAATAGCCGGGGTCAGCTTGATAGCGGCCGCCAAACCAGAGGCCACGCCGCGTCCCTTCCAGCTGGGCGGCGCGGCCACATCAATCATCACCAGCACCATCATGGCGGTGTTTACCTGGGCAAAACCAACCGACTGGGTAAACGGCTCCAGGCACTGTTGAACCAGGATCGCCGCCCAGGGGGCAATAGCAAAAGCTGAGCCCCAAGACCAGCTCAGGCTGCGCCCTACCAAGGCCACAATCACGGCAGTTTGCAGGGCGATAGCTATGATCATTAGGCGCGCGGCGGCGTCGTAATCAAACCAGGTCAGTGGGGATAGCGCCCAGGCTCCAAAAGGCGGGTAGGTGAAGGGGTACATCTTGTAGTCAGGCAAGGCGTACCAGTCGTACAGGGAATTACCACTAAACCAGTTATTTAACGCATACCAGTACACGTACACGTCAAAATGCTGCGGCAGATTGTAATCCTTGTCGTACATCTGCGGATAGGTGGCCCCCAGCAGGCACAACCAGCCCAGTATCTGCACAATCGGTGCGCGCACCGTGGCATAAATGCTAGCGCGTAAGTCTACAAAAGAACGATTCATGATACCTCGATACTTGGCCTGGCTAGGGGCTAGCTAAGCGCAGATACAAATATCCCTAGGGTATCTGACGTACCCCTAGGGCGCGGCGCAAAGTACGAGCCCCACTCCACACAATCACCACAGCTAGCCACGCCATAACCGTAACCGCCAAGAAACCACCGTGCGCACCGGAGTTGTCGATAGCTAAACCAGCCAGGAATGTACCCACAGAAACACCCACGTTAATGGTGGTGCTAAGCCAAGTCAGGCCCTCAGTGATCTGGTTGTCGGCCACCGAATGCTGCACAATCTGGTTGGCGGTAGTGAAAGTGGGGGCAATAGCCATACCGGTGATGGCCGCAGCTACCGCCACAAACCACAGGTTAGGGGCAAAAATCAGGGTGGAGGCACCCAAAGCCAAAACAGTCACGCCCACCACGAACTGGCGTTGCAACGGCCAATGCCACTGGCGTGAACCGTGAATCAGTGCCGCCACCAGTGAGCCGGTAGAGAAGCAAGCCAAGATAGCGCCGGAAAGATTCTTGTGACCATGCTCAGTAGCTGAAGCCACAATCGCCACATCATTGGCGCCAAACAGGCCACCCAACACTAGGCAGGTAAGCGCAGTAACCACCAACGCTCCGTTACGCAAAACATGAGACTGGCCGGCTTGCTCCTGCACGGCAGCGCGCCCCTTCGCCGGCGGCTCAGTGGCGCGTTGGGATAGGAACCACAGTGAACCCACTGCCTGGGCGGTGACGGCCACAATCAAACCACTAGTAACCGGCAAGGGTGGGTTAGTCACCAGCATAGTGGCCAGGATCGGGCCCACAATGAAAGCCACCTCATCCATGGCTGCTTCAAGGGCGAAAGCCGTGTGGATTTCATCTGGTGTTTCTAGCAGGTTAGACCAGCGTGCACGCACCAGGGCGCCCATAGAACCGCTGGTACCACCGGCAATTGCGGCGCAAACCAGCAGCGCCGCCGGGTGGGCGTGGAAGGTGATAGAGACAATCTCACCCACCATGGCCAGGCAAGAGGTCGTGATGAAAGGGATCATGAAGCGCTGGCCGTAAATATCTACACGCCGAGCCAGCCAAGGCGCGGTGCAGGCAAAAGCGATCAGCGTTACCGCACTGACCTGCCCGGCCAGGGTGTAGCTGTGATATTCGCTTTGGATGGCCAGCAGCGAAGAAATTGACACCATAGACATGGGCATACGTGCCAGCAGTCCGGTAGCGGAAAATTTAAAAGCACCGGGTTTACGTAGGATGTTTACATAGTTAGATGCCACCGCTCCATGATTACACGGGGAGCGGTGGCAAACTGAACTATGTAACTGTGAGAATCCAAACCAGGCCTGAGATCAGCTTTATGCTTGCGCTCAAGCTGGAGGTCTGCGCCTAGCGCTGCTCGGGGTTAGCTCAGCGCTGCTCAGAGTTGGCTGCGTGACGGTTAATCGTGAAGCCCTGACCGTTTAGGGTGTTCCAGCAGGTGACGCCCTCCTCGGTGGAGGTGCAGGCGAAGGCGCCGTGCTTAGCTGAAGAGTTGTAGGCCAGGGTGGGGCCCGAAGTCTTAAAGGCAGTCTGGCAAGAGCCGCCGGCGCCGTTTTGCGTGCCCACCGTGGCGGTAAACGGGGTGGAGTTGTTAGAGCAGCTGGGGCCGGTAGCGTTGAAGCTGTATTCCTTGATGGTGCAAGAAACCTGGTCGTCAGCAAAGGTGCAGGTGATGTTACCGGAAGGTGAGGTGAAGCTGGTCATTTCCCGGGCGCCGTCGGGAGCCGGAGCCTTAACCGTAGCGGTAGGCGTGGCGCTAGGCGTGGGGGTTTCAGTCTCTACCGGCGCGGCAGTTTCAGTCTGCACCACCGTGGGGGTGATCGGCCCGGCGTCGTTGACCGAGTGTGGGGAGGTGTCACGTCCAAGCATGTAGGCACCCACGGCCACAGCCAGAATCAAAACCGCCAGCGAAATCCAGCCAAAGAGTGGAAGACCGCCCTTCTTAGCAGAGCTGTCAGCCTCCTGCTCAGGGGCCTCGTTAGCGGTGGCGTAGTCGTAGGTGGGCTCAGCGTAGGTGGGGTCCGGGGCATACACCGGGGTGGACATAACCATGGTGGCTGAGCCGGTGGTGGCCGGGTCGGGCACTTGTGCGCCTAGCGGTTGATCCAGCGGAATAACCGAGGGGTTGGCTGCCACAATGTTTTGGGCCGGCCCCTCCACGCCGCCAGTAGCCGGCTGCTCCGGGTCATTCATGGCAAACACAGAGTCAGCAACGCTGGGGGCGCTAGTTTCCTGGTTGGTGCTAAGCACAGAGCGACGGGTAGGAGCGTGGTCGTTAACCAAGGGCCCGGCGGCCACCTGCGTGGGGGCTGCGTCCTGGGCGCTGGCAGTGCTAGTGGCGCTAGCTGCCGGCTCATTTTGGGCCTCAAGCTGGGCCAGGAACTGGGGGTTGTGCTTAGCTAGCAGCTGACGCGCCAACGGCAGCGGGCTGCGGGCCAAACCGGCGTTGATCTGCGGATCGTTAAGGTTAGCTAGCCATTCAAGTAACTGCGGGTAGGCGTTCGGGTTGGCGGCTACAACTGGGCGCAACTGCGGATAGTTGCTGACCAGCTGATATAGGTCAGCCTGCGAAGTCGCGGGACTGGCGGCCCGGGCGGCTAACTGTTCCAGCGAGAGCGTCATCGTGATCCTTCCAGGTACCATGCACTTGAGCCGTGTTAGCCAAGCGCTGTTACCAACCTCAATACAACTACTTTAGTGGCCAAGTCCGACAATTAACTACTTCAGAGTAAAAACGGGACATAATTTAACAGTGTGTGCTTGGCACTATTTTCGATCCGTCACACCAGCTAGGGAGGCCCACATTGGCTGAGGAATTACTTGGCGTGGAATGCGTCAATGGCCACCCAAATCCGCCTGATGCCTACGATTGCGCCACTTGCGCGGGTAGTTTAGCGGCTGCTCCGCGCCTGCTAGATAACCCGCCCCGGATGGTGGTGGAGGCCTCTACGGGGGTCCGCCTGGCCCTGCGTAGGGATCTGGTAGTGGGGCGAGCGCCACAGTATTTGAGCTACAACGAGGGCACTGAGATGCTCACGGTTCCCTCTCCGGGCCGCCTGGTTTCCCGCTCGCATGTGTTACTGCAGGTGGTGGGCTGGCAGGTAAGCGCCATTGACATGGATTCCCACAATGGCACGGTGCTACGCCGGCTGGGTTATGAGGATGTACAGCTGGTTCCCGACGCCCAAGTTCCCCTGCGTTACGGCGATGAGCTTGATTTGGGCGACGGCGTGGTGTTGCGTTTCCTCCCCCCTGGCGCCAGCACCGACGACGACGCCGAAGCCTCCGCTCACAGCGCGGGAGAAAGCCTCAACGTCACCGGCTCCCTAACTTACTGAAGGCTCAGCCAACCATGGGGCAACGCGAGAGTGAGGGGGCCGGGGCGTCGTCGTCGTGATCAAGTGAAACCGGCACCGGATGAGCCGCCTGCTGTGCCCCCACCGCCTGCAACACGAAACTATCCAAACTGTGTAGGTAACGTTCGCGCTGCATGGGGTTAGTGGGTGTGGGGCGGCCCCCCAGCACGCAGGCGTGAATTAGCTGCACGCTCATGGCCACATCCTGATTAGGAAGCTGGCCCTGGTCGATAGCCTCATGCAGAATCTGGCTGAGCATCTGCTCCATAATGTCGGCGTGCGAGTGTAGGCGCCCCACAGTGTCGCGCGAAAGCGTATCGGTTAGGCGCGCGCCGCCCGGGAAGTGATAGTGCTGCTTTAGTAGGGCCTGTTCACGGATGTAAACCCGCAGGCGATCAAGCGGATCTTGCACATCCTCAAGGGCCTGGCTCAGGCGCGCCACATAGCTGCGGGTTTCGTTCTCGATATAGGCCAGGAGCAGGTCTTCTTTGTCTGCAAAGTGGTTATAGACGGCAGTGCGCCCCACATGGGCGTTAGTGGCGACGTCGGAAAGCGTAATTTTGTCGAAAGGTTTAGTGGCCAAGAGTTGACCCAGTGAGTCGAAAAGGGCGCGGCGAGTGCGCTCGCGGTGTTCAGCTAGGGTGTTACCAGTAATCTTGGGCATAGGTAAACCTTAGCTGGTTAGTGACGTAAGCAGGAAGTGTGTCAGATTGTGGAAAACTTGCAGGGTGGCGCCAAGGGGGCGCAGGCAACGCAACCAAAAGCGACGCAACTGGTGGTAGGGGCGGTAGTGGTGGATGACTTGCGTCAACCTACGCGATTTTTAGCGGCCCAGCGCGCCTATCCGGCCCAGCTGCGGGGTCAGTGGGAGTTTCCGGGTGGCAAGGTGGAGCCGGGGGAGTCGCCACAGGCGGCCTTGGCGCGAGAACTACGTGAAGAACTTAATATTGTGGCCAATATCGGGATGGAAGTGATGTCTGATATACCCCTGTCTGCATGGCCACTAAAACCGGGGCTACAGATGCGGGTGTGGCTAGTGAGCACTGACCGCCCCGAAATTAGCCCAGGCACTAGCCATATGCAGGTCAAATGGGTTACGCCAGTACAAGCTCTTGACCTAAATTGGCTGCCTCCCGATTTACCTATTGTGCGCCAAATCATTAAACTAATGGGTGCTGGCCAGGGAAAATGTGTTCAGAGTTAAGTTGTGAAAGGGCTGATACTTACTGGCCAAAAGGTCACGTTTCTATTACAGTCGGGTACTAGTTCATAGAGAAAGAGGTTCGACATGGGACGTCACGCTCAGAAGGCCACCCCGGCCTCAGCAGTTAGTGCTCTCTTTTCCCAGGTAGGCACCGGTAATGTGGTGTACCGCGCGGGCGGTGTGGCTATGGCTCTATCCCTGGCCGTTTCCGGTGGTGCATTCGCTGCTGTACAGATGAACAACGGTGTCAACACTGACGCCAACAAGGCCGCGCTGACCCACGCAGCACTCGGCCTGGCCGCTCAGCCCACCTCTGCTGCCGAGTCCGTTAACTACAAGTTGGTTGTGGACGGCAAGACCATCTCCGCTTCCACCCAGGCTGAGACTTGGGGGCAGGCCCTGTCCGACGCCGGTGTTTCGGTTGACGACAACGACACCGCCTCCGTAGACCTGACCGCCGCCCCTGTTGACGGCGCCGTCGTTACCGTTGTCCACGCTAGCGTCACCCAGACCAACGTAGACACCGCCATCAAGGCTGGCACCACCGAGAAGCCAGACCCGACCCTGGCCAAGGGTGAAAAGAAGGTAGAAACCGAGGGCGTGGACGGTGTTTCCCGCACCGTTTACAACGTGGTTACCCGTGGCGGTAAGGAAGTTTCCCGCACCGTAGTATCCACCGCCGTCATCAAGCCGGCCACCAACGCTGTGGTGCTGGTGGGCACTAAGGAAGCCACCGCCGCCGCTACCACCCCGGCTGCCTCCAACTCCTCCTCCAGCTCCAGCGGCGGCGGCAACGCCACCCTGGCTGCCGCCGGCACTGACGCTGCCAGCGCCCAGGCTATTGCCAAGTCCATGATGAGCTCCTACGGCTGGGACGACACCCAGTTCAGCTGCTTGGTTAAGCTGTGGAACCGCGAGTCCGGCTGGAACTACCAGGCTTACAACGCTTCCTCCGGCGCGACCGGTATTCCCCAGGCCCTGCCTGGCTCCAAGATGGCTAGCGCCGGTAGCGACTGGGCCACCAACCCGGCCACCCAGATCAAGTGGGGCCTGGGCTACATCTCCGAGCGTTACTCCAACCCCTGTGGCGCTTGGGCACACTCTGAGTCGGTGGGCTGGTACTAAACCACACTCACACAAGCTGGCGTTTGAGCACGCTACCCGTCTCCCCTGCAATCTGTGCTGATTGCGGGGGAGACGTGTATTTGGGGCTTGGTTGGGGTTGTGGCGTCGTTGGCGGCCTAAAAATAGGTAGCTTTCAGCTAGGCTTGAAGGCAATGAAGGCAGTACCAAACCGCGCTATTAATGCGCCCGGAAACTTGTAGGTGACGTGTATGAGTGACGTGGCGGCAGGCAATCTACTGACTAGCAGTGATATCCGCGAGCTGTGCACCCAGTTAAACATTCGCCCTACCAAAACCTTGGGCCAAAACTTCGTCAACGATCCGGGCACGGTACGCAAAATTGTGCATAACGCCGGTGTGCAAGCGGGCGAGCAGGTGCTGGAAATTGGCCCCGGCCTGGGCTCGCTCACCCTGGCGCTGCTAGAGGCTGGGGCGCAGGTGTGCGCCGTCGAGATTGACCCGCCCCTGGCCCAAGCTTTGCCGACCACCGCCCAGGCCCGCTTCCCGGAAGCTAAATTACAAGTTTTTACTGCCGACGCCCTAACTATTACCGGGCCGGAAAGCATTGGCGGCGCTGCCCCCACCCGCCTGGTAGCTAATTTGCCGTATAACGTGGCCGTGCCGATTGTGCTGACCGTGCTCGAAAAGCTACCCAGCATCCAGACCGTGCTGGTGATGGTGCAGGCGGAGGTGGCAGACCGCCTGGCGGCTACGCCGGGTAACAAGATTTATGGGGTGCCCAGCGCCAAGGTGGCTTGGTATGCCAGTGCCCGGCGCACCCTAACCATTGGTCGCAGCGTGTTTTATCCGGTGCCTAATGTGGACTCAGCCCTGGTGAAAATTGAGCGCCGCCCCCATCCGGATACTGCGGCTACGCGCGAGCAGGTTTTTGCTGTTATCGACGCCGCCTTTGCCCAGAGGCGCAAGACCTTGCGTCAGGCGTTGGCTGGTTTGGCTGGTAGCGCCGGCGCCGCCCAGGAGGCGCTGGAGCGCGCCGGGGTTAGCCCCACGGCTCGCGGCGAAACCCTAGACATTGACCAGTTTGCCGCCGTGGCCCAGCAGCTAAACGCTGCTAACTAACACCCGGCGCACTACTAACAGCGCTAATGGAGGATTTTATGGACGTCAATGCTGCTAGCGCCAAGGTGCGTACCTCGGCCGTGAACACCTCGACTGTGAGCGTTAGTGCCCCAGCCGTGAGTGTTAGCGCCCCAGGCAAGGTCAATCTTTTCCTGGCCCTGGGCGCCGCCCGCCCCGACGGCTACCACCCGCTTAACACTATCTTCGCCCAGATCGGCTTAACTGAGACGGTTACGGTCACTGCGCTGCAGGCCCCGGTTACGACGGCGTCGCAGCCGGGCCCATTAGCCACGGCTGTCCCGGCCCAGCCGGACCATGCAGGCTCGGTCCCGGCGGCCTCGGCCCAGCCGGGCCCGGCCCTAGCGGCCCAAAGTACTCCGCGCATTGAGCTGGCCCTGACCCGCCCAGATAGCAATGTGCCCCTAGATAGCACCAACTTGGCCTACCGCGCCGCCCAGGCGGTGGCCCAGCAAGCCGCCCAGCGTGGCCTAGCCACCCCTGACGTGCGCATTTTGCTAGATAAGGCCGTGCCGGTGGCCGGAGGCATGGCTGGTGGCAGCGCGGACGCAGCTGCCACCCTCAAAGCCTGCAACGAGTTCTGGCAGGTGGGCCTGAGCCTAGAAGAGCTGGCCCAGCTGGGCGCCCAGCTAGGTGCGGATGTGCCCTTCGGGCTTTATGGCGGGGTGGCTCTGGGAACCGGACGCGGGGATCTAATTGAGCCCCTTAAGGCCGCCCCTGGCCCCTACCACTGGACTTTTGCATTGCAGGATAAGGGTTTATCGACGGCAGCCGTATTTAAACACTTCGACGCCACTGTGCAGGCTCCGCCGGAGGCTGACATGCCGCCGGAGCAGCTACTGGCCGCCCTAGAGGTTGGTGACGTGGCCCAGGTTGGCCGTCATATCCGCAACGATCTACAGGCCACGGCTATTGAGCTGCGCCCAGAGCTGGGTCAACTAATTGACCTGGCGGAGAGGGCTGGTGCTCTGGTGGCCATGGTGTCTGGTTCCGGGCCTACTGTGGCCGCCCTTAGTACCAGCCGCGCGGTGGCTGAGCGGGTAGCTCTATGCTGGAGCACTAGTCCCTTCTGCGACCAGGTAGTTACCGGCTAAGTACCAGCCCCTAACAGCGCCCTCTAACAGTGCGCTGACGGCGCCCCCTAACGGTGCGCTGACGGCGCCCCCTAACGGTGCGCTGACGGCGCTGGGCGAGCGCGTCTGGGGGCAGCGGCGTCGTCGTAGTTACCAGCGCTCACAAGCACCGTCGCCCGCGCCCCAGCGTCCACAAGCCCCGCCGCCCGCGCCCCAGCGCTCACGCGGTAGAATGCGGGGGCTGGTTTTATCTGCAGAATGAGGATTTAATGGCTCACCTATTAGGGGTCGAGAACCTGCGCATTGTTGTAGGCAGTCGCACGCTACTAGACGGTGTCACGGTAGGCATTGAAGACGGCACCCGGGTGGGCGTGCTGGGCCCCAACGGCGCTGGTAAATCCACTTTCCTGCAGGCCCTATCAGGTCAGCGTGAAATCGATGGCGGACGTATCACCCGCGCCGCCGACACGCGCGTGGCCATCCTCAACCAAAGCGACAACTTTCCCCCGGGCATCAGCGTGCGTCAAGCGGTGCACGGTGACATGCCTGAGCATGTGTGGGCCTCTAACCCTGCCGTGCGTGACATTCATGCCGGCCTGCTGGCAGACGTGGACCTGGCAGCCGACGTCGACACTCTCTCAGGTGGTCAGCGCCGCCGCGTTGCCCTAGCCCACGTGCTCACCCAGGACGCCCAGGTAGTGGTGCTAGATGAGCCCACCAACCACCTCGATGTTGAAGGCGTGGACTGGCTGGCTCGCCACCTGCAAAAGCGCTTTGACTCAGCACGCGGCGACGGCGCCCTAGTGGTGGTCACCCACGACCGCTGGTTCCTAGACGCCATCTGCAACCGAGTGTGGGAAGTAGTGCCCGGCGTCGACCCCGGCAACGGCCGCCCCCAAATCCCCGGCCGCATTGAGCTTTACGACGGCGGCTACGCGGCCTACATTTTGGCGCGCGCCGAGCGGGCCCGCCAGGCTGAAGTGGCTGCCGCCAAACGCGAAAACCTACTGCGTAAAGAACTGGCCTGGCTGCGACGCGGCGCCCCAGCGCGCACCTCCAAGCCACGTTTCCGTATCGACGCCGCCGAGGCACTAATCGCCGACGTGCCCCCGCCACGTGACAGCGTGGAAATCACCCGCATGGCCACCGCCCGCCTAGGCAAGCGCGTTATTGACCTGGAAAACGTCAGCGTCAGCTACCCGGCCCCCGGCGGCGGCGAAAACCAAGTGCTGCGCGAGGTAACCTGGCGCCTTGCCCCCGGCGAGCGGGTAGGCATTGTGGGTATAAACGGCGCCGGTAAAACCACCCTGTTGCGCCTGCTACAAGGCACCCAAAAACCCACCAGTGGGCGGGTACGTACCGGCCAGACCGTGGATGTAGTAACCCTGTCGCAAACCACCCATGAGCTAGATCAGATTAGCGAGCTGCGAGTGGTTGAGGCAGTGGCCGCAGTGGCCGAGCACGTCACCGTGGGCGGCAAAGATCTAAGCGCCAGCCAGTTGGTTGAGCGTCTGGGCTTTACCCGCCAACGCGCCTGGACCCGGGTGGGGGAAATCAGCGGTGGTGAACGCCGTCGCCTGCAACTGCTGCGACTGCTGATGGCCCAGCCCAATGTGCTGCTGCTAGACGAGCCCACCAACGATCTAGACACTGACACCCTGGCTTCAATTGAGGATATCCTCGACACCTTCCCGGGCACGCTAGTGGTGGTCTCTCACGACCGCTACCTGCTTGAACGCGTCACCGACCACCAGTTGGCTTTGCTTGGTGATGGACGGGTGCGAGATCTTCCCGGTGGGGTAGAGCAGTATTTGGAGCTGCGTCGCCAGCAACTGGCTGCCTCATCTGGGGGTGCAGGGGCGACGTCGGCAACTGCGGAGGCTAAAAACGCCCCGTCCCAGGGCCAGCAGGGCGCCTTAAGTGGGGCTCAGCGCCACGCGGCTGCCAAGAACCTGGCCCGGCTAGAGCGCCAACTGGATAAGGTCAGTGCCCAGATCGCCAAGCTACACGCGGATATGGAAGTAGCTTCGGCTGATCCTGGACGCGTCAATGACCTAATTGAGCTGGGTAAACAACTCAGCCAGGCACAGGAGCGGCAGGCGGATATCGAGCTGGAATGGCTTGAAGCTGCCGGCGAACTTGAGCAGTAGCTAGGCGGCGTGCTTACCGCCGCCGCTACGACGACGCGGCCGGGTGGGACGCGAGGGTGGACCTTGCTGCACCCGGCGTCCCCGCGGGCGCTTGCGGCGTCGGGGCAAGCTGGGCATACGCACCTGCGCCAGTAACTGCAGCAGCTTCTCCTTAGGAACCAGGTGGCGTAGGTCGATACCCTTACCAGGTAAGCCAATTGACCACGGCGCCAAGTATTTAAGCGCAATACAAACCGCGAAACAGGCCGCCGTAATAATCCAGGCAAAACCCACCGACAGGGAGTTATCTAAAACAAACTGGGGGATAGGACCCATAGCCGTAATGAGTTCTTCCATGCCCAGAGAGTTAATTACAATTTGCACGGCCAGCACGATGAATTTGTGAGTACACAAAATACCCAGGGTCATTTTCCCAATGCGGGTCAAATCATCTATATTCCAGGCGCGTGAAATCATACAGATACCGGCAATACCAACTAGCGCGGCCGCCACAAAGTTGGCGTAGTTGCCGTAGGTGCGGGCCACATAGTCCACCGTGGTGGTGTTGTAGTGGCTGATGGCAGCCGCAATAGCCAGCAAACCAATGCCGTCTAGCCCCTCAATTAAAGGGTATTTAATAGGTAAATGGTTAACGATGGGGCGCATATACATGCCCAGGAAAAAGAACGGCATCAGCACCCCCACTCGCTCAAAACTCCAGGGGTACCAGACCTCTTGGTGGGAGGCCAAAAACCAGCTGGGCAGCAGGGAAAGAACAGTAATTACAGCTAAAGCTATACGGTTACCCTCAATTAGTTTGGCCGTAGCCCAAGCTATCAGGTAGGCGACCATAATTGCGGGTAAAAACCACAGCGGCTTATTCCAGTCCATGTGGTGCGCCGAGGGGGTGGCCCACATGATGTCTTTAAGCATGGTGTTAAAACTTGCGGGATTTTTACGACCCAATGAACCAGCTGCCACTGAACCCAGCACTGCGAAAATACATACAGAGATAAAAGCCCACAGCACGTAGGGGAGCATGATGGCGCGGGCGCGGGTGTAAAGGAAGCGGGGAAAGGACCGTTTTCCAGGGTTGAAAACCAGTCCAGAAAGGAAGAAGAAGGCGGGAACGTGGAAGGCGTAAAGCAGGTCGAACAGCGCGGGGTGCTGATTCCAGGGGAGATAGAAGTGGCCGGCCACAATGGCCAACATGCACCATCCGCGAGAGACATCGATCCAGGCAATACGCCCGGTGCCGCGCCTAGCTAGGGCGGCAGGTGGGGTCATGCAGTGTCTCCTTGGTTACGCAATACAGGGTCAGGCTCCATGCCGCGAAGGCCGTTCCACGCCAGGTTAACCATGTGTGCAGCAACCTCCTCCTTGGTCATGGTGCGGTCGAGTAGCCACCATTGGGCGGGCATAGCAACAATACCCACTAACATTTGAGCGTACAGGGGAGCAAAACGCGCATCAATACCATGTTCTGTAAATTGTCTGGCCAAGATGCCGGAGACTTGCACCGCCACATCCGCTAACAAAGTGGAGTAGGTTCCCCTTGAGCGGTCATTTTCTGAGGAAATGATACGGAAACCATCAGTGTTATCTTCGATATATGTCAGCAGCGCCAAGGCGGCGTGTTCCACCACCGCCGAGGGTGAGGGATCTGACTCTAAGGCGTTAACTATAGTGGAGTAGATCAAAGTCAGTTCCCGGTCAATGATGACCGCGTAAAGCCCCTCTTTACCCCCGAAATGCTCATACACCACCGGCTTGGAAACCTGGGCGCTAGCAGCTATTTCTTCGATTGAGGTGGCGTCATAACCGCGCTCAGCAAAAAGCGTGCGGGCGACGTCGATCAGCTGCTCACGTCGTTCCCCCGCACTCATGCGAATCCGTTTTGAAGTCATAGCCACCGCACAAAGTGTGTAAGAATAGATCCCGGTACGCCTGCCGTACCCTTCCGCCCTAGTGTAATGGCAGCACGCAGGCCTTTGGTGCCTTGTGGTCCGGGTTCGAATCCTGGGGGCGGAGCTTTTTGTGCGCTATGCTGTAGACAGTATTTATGCTTCGACCTGTTTAGGAGCTTTCCTCGTGGCCACAAGCCCTGCCGCCGTCATCATCATGGCCGCCGGTAAAGGAACGCGCATGCGTTCGGCGACCCCCAAAGTTCTACACCAGATCGGGGGGCGCAGCTTGTTAAATCACGCTGTGGTTGCCGCCCGTGGACTTCAGCCGCAGTATTTGGTTGCGGTAGTGCGTCACCAGCGTGACGACGTCGTCGCTCACCTTAAGCGGGTAGCTCCGGATGTGGTGATTGCTGATCAAGACGAAATCCCCGGTACCGGCCGGGCTGTGGCCTGCGGTTTGGCGGCGCTACCTGCCGACCTGACCGGTCCGGTGGTGGTTACCAGCGGTGACGTGCCGCTACTGGACACTGCCACCCTAGAAGCGCTGCTAGACCAGCACGTCAGCCGTGCAGACGCGGTCACTATTCTTACCACCGAACTGGCTGACCCCAGTGGTTATGGCCGTGTGGTACGTACCGAGGAAGGTGCGGTAGCCGGCATTGTGGAGCACCGTGACGCTTCTGAGTCACAGCTGCTAATCAAGGAAATTAACGCGGGCGTGTATGTTTTCGACGCCGCTCACCTGCGTGAGGCGCTAGGTGGCCTGGGTACTGACAACGATCAGGGCGAGGTTTACCTGACCGACGTCGTGGCCGCCGCCTACCAGGCCGGTAAGTCCACTAGCGCGCTGGTGGTCACCGACACTTGGCTGGTTGAAGGCTGCAACGACCGCGTACAGCTGGCCCAGCTAGGGGCTGAGCTTAACCGTCGTATTCTCGAGCACTGGATGCGCACTGGCGTAACCATCGTGGACCCCTCCTCCACCTGGGTGGATGTGGATGCCAAGATTGGCCAGGATGCCTACCTAGAGCCCGGGGTTATTGTTCACGGTGCCACCGTGATTGGTGATGAGGCCTATGTTGGGGCCCACAGCGTCCTAGACAATGTGGAAGTTCCCGACGGCGCCGTCGTCGCCCCACTAAGCCTGCTGGAAGCCTAAAGCAACCAGCATGATCTCCTACCTACCCACCCACATGGCCAAACGGCTACAAGGAGGCAAATAATCCATGACTGGCATTATCAGTGAGGGCTCTAAGCGCCTGGTGATCGTATCAGGCCGGGCTCACCCTGAACTTGCGAATGCCGTGGCCAAGGAGCTGGGCACCGAGGTGCTGTCCTCTAGCGCTTACGACTTTGCTAATGGCGAGACCTATGTACGTTTCAACGAGTCGGTGCGTGGATGTGACGTGTTCTGCATCCAGTCTCACGGCGACCGCGTTAACGACTGGGTTATGGAGCAGCTAATTATGGTGGATGCGCTTAAGCGTGCCTCTGCCAAGCGCATCTCTGTGGTGGCTCCCTTCTTCCCCTACGCCCGCCAGGATAAGAAACACCTGGGGCGCGAGCCTATCTCTGCCCGCTTGATTGCAGATCTGTATGCCACTGCCGGCGCTGAGCGCCTCATGAGCGTGGACCTGCACTCTTCCCAGGAGCAGGGCTTCTTTGACGGCCCCTGGGACCACCTGTGGGCCCAGCCGGTGCTGGTTGACTACGTCTCTAAGCACATTGACCCGGCTAACACCACGGTGGTTTCTCCTGACGCTGGCCGTATTCGCGTGGCCGAGCGTTGGGCGGACAAGCTGGGTGGCACCCCGCTGGCATTCGTTCACAAGACCCGTGACGTGACTCGCCCCAACGAGTCTGTGGCTAACCGCGTGGTTGGTGACGTTAAGGGCCGTACCTGCGTGCTGGTTGATGACATGATCGACACCGGTGGCACTATCGCTAAGGCGGTTAAGGTGCTGCTCGACGCCGGCGCGAAGGACGTCATCATTGCCGCCACCCACGGTGTGCTCTCCGGCCCCGCCGCTGAGCGTCTAAGCACCTGTGGCGCCAAGGAGGTTATCGTCACTGACACCCTGCCCATCAGCGAGGAAAAGCGCTTTGAGCAGCTGACTATCCTCTCTATCGCGCCGCTGCTGGCAGCCGCTATTAAGGCTGTTTTCGACGACGGCTCGGTGGCTGACCTGTTTGACGCGGGCGACCACTAAGATAGCTAAGACGTATAGCTAAGTTGGGGGCCAGTTCTTACGAACTGGCCCCCACTTGTGTAAAAGATCTAACCAGCGGTAGTTTGCAGCTCAGGCTCACGCACCAGCACCGGGCTTAGACCTGAGGCGGGCGTGATCGTGTCACGGCTGTGGGTGTGGGTGTTACCAGTGGTTTCCAGGCGCAAAGGCGCACCCGTATCCAAGCTGATCTCCTTACCTGTACCGATTAAGCCCTCACGGTTAGGAGCCGGGCGGTAGAAGCTAAGCACACCTACAAAAGCCCCGGCAGCGGTGTTAAAACGCGAACGCAGCGCGCTCCAGTCACGGCTGGAGGGTACCAGTGCCATCTTGGCGGCCACCAGCGGTAAACGCAGCGGGTTAAGTAGCCAGGCACCTCGGCGGGTGGCCGGCAGCTGGGAGGTTAGGTGGTATTTGCGAGCCAACCAAACATGGGCGCGGGCGCTCTTAAACTCTGCCTTGTGACGGGCCTTAGTCTTGGGGTTACGTACCCGGTAAGCAATGCGCATACCTGAGAAGTTCTCAGTTTCAATGCCGTGCTCACGCAGGTACAGGGCTAGCTCATTGTCTTCTGAACCCCAGGGAGCGTTAACGTCAAAGCCACGCGAGATCAGCGTTGAGCGGCGGGCCGCAAAGGAGCAACCCATGAGGATTGGGATAGCCCGGTCAGCATTAACTGGAGTGTAGGTTTCAGTTTCTGTAGCCGGGTGGATAGTCTCGTAAGCCTTGCCTAGGGCCCAGAAGTTTTTGAAGGTGTCTTCTAGGAAGTAGATGCCGGATCCGGAAACTACTTGCCGCTCAGCTAGAGATTCAATGCCTTGGCTGACCCAGTTGTTGGAAAGCATGTCGTCGGCGTCGCAAAACAGTAGCTTTTCACTGTTTGCATAGCGGATACCCACGTTGCGGGCGTAGCAGACGTTACGCTCCTGGTCAGAGATGAAGTAACGCAGGTTGACCTGGCGGAAAGCAAAGCGAGGGTAGTAGTCCTCAAGTAGCTCGCGTGTCTCGTCAGTGGAGCCGTTGTCGATTACCAGAATCTCAAAGGCGCCCTCATAGTCTTGACGCAGCAGCGAATCCAGCTGGATAGCCAAAGCTGGGGCGCTGTTTAGGGTCGGGATGATAACCGAGGCTTGCGGTTTGGGGGTCATGGCGTACCTGAGAATCGGGGGCTAGGGCATGAGCACCTAGGTACTAGTCACTGTCTGGGAACTAATCGATAGTTTCCTGGGAGTTTCCTGTGCTCACTTGCGATAATAGTGCAATAAAAGCGCCGGTGCATAGACTAAAGGCACAAAATGCCAACCCAAATTTATTGTTTGTTTGCAAAGCTTGGTCCACATGTAGCAAAACCCAAGCAATTACAAAGGTAATCAGGGTTAGCCTCACATATGGCTGTGATAATTTCTTGTATTGCACTTGTTGTAAAGGCAGCAATAAATAAGCCCAAAATAGTGCCAAAGCTGTGGAAGCAAACACGTCAGTCCACAAGTGTGCGGAGCTGACCAGCACCGCAGTGGTGCCCAAAATAAAGGCGCTCAGTGCCCCCACAAAAGCGATTCGCTTGAAAATACGCGGCAGTTTAGTGGCGCTAAGTGCGGCCATAAGCGGCACGGTAGCCACCAAAATCATGCCAGCGTGACCTGAGGGCATGGTGTTGTAATGGGGGAAATAGCCGGTGCCATTGATGCCTCCCTGAGGCAGGTAAGGCAGACGAGTTTTAAGCACCTGGATAGTGCCTAGCAGGCCGGCCGCAAAAGCCAACAGCTGCACTGGCAACAACCAGCGCCTGGCAGCCAAAGCCACCACCACGGCCAGGGCCAAGCTGGCCCCGGCCACCGGGGCCGTGCCCAGCTTGGTAAACACCTGCACATAGGGCTGAAGGGGACCCACAAACGTATGCAGGCCCAAACCAGCCAGGTAGGCACCCTGTTGGGTGGCCTCAAAAAGGTTGCGGTAAGCCCAGGTGGCCAGGAAGGTAAGTAGTGCGAGGGAAGCGGGGAGGAAACGTTTCAAATGGTTAATTACTTCTTTTAATAGGCCCCGCGTGAAGAAAGCACCGCCTGCACCGTTTTGGTCAGGATCGATAGGTCTTGTAACGGAGACCAGTTGTCAATGTAGTACAGGTCCAGGCGAATGGTTTCATCCCAGGACAGGTCTGAACGCCCTGAAATCTGCCATAGGCCGGTAATACCCGGGCGCACTCGTAGACGGCGCATCTCATCGGGGGTGTATTTAGCTACCTCACGCGGCAGGGGCGGGCGTGGGCCAATCAGGCTCATGTCACCCTGGATCACGTTAAACAGCTGGGGGAGCTCATCGATAGAGAAGCGACGAATAAAGCCACCCACCGGGGTGATACGCGGGTCTTTCTTGAGCTTAAACATGACCTCATTGGTCTTGTTGCCGCCCTGAAGCTGAGCCAGGCGCGCCTCGGCGTCAACCACCATAGAGCGGAACTTGATCATCTTAAAGGTCTTACCATCGCGCCCTACGCGCTCTTGGAGGAAGAACACCGGGCCACGGTCGGTAAGGTACACCGCCAGGGCGGTAATAATCATGACCGGGCTGACCATAATCAGCGCTAGGGAAGCCATGACAATATCGAAAATCCGCTTAGAGTGCGATAGTGCGCCGGCAGAGTTGGGATCTTCTACGTAGACCAGCGGCATACCACCTACTGGGCGGGTACGGATACGGTCAGCGGCGACGTCGACCAAAGAAGGCACCACAGCCAGCTGAGTGCGGTGCCCCTCAAAACGCCACACATAACGGCGGAAATCAACCGAGTCAGGTACCGAGCCGGGGGCGAAAAGTACCAGCTCAGCCTGGGTGGATTCAGCCAGCTTAAGCAGGTTATCGCTGATAGAACGGTGGTCACCCTTATAGGTTTCGAGTGCCTCGTCAGGGTCAAAAACCAGGTAGGGTTCCAGGCCCAGCCAAGCTGAACGCTTAAGCATCCGGGATAACTGCTCAGCCTGCTTGGGGCGGCCCACAATAATCACACGCGAAATACCGTAGCCACGTCGGTGCAGCCAGTGCAGGATGCGGCGGCCAAACAGACGCCCCAAGGTGATTAGCGGCATCGCAATGATGAACAGCAGCAGGAAGTAAGAGCGTGAGAACTCAGTAGTGGTCATGTATAGCACCAGCGAGAAAAAGCCGATGTTAAACAGGCCAGCGTTAAGGGCGCGGCGGATACTGATGGTGCCCGAGCCGAACTCGCGTACCGCATAGCCCCCAAAGCAAGCAATTACCACCAACCAGGCGGCTGAAGCCAGCGGCTTCCAGTGCATAAGTGCCCGGGTTAGGGCCGAGACGTCATTAGAGAACAGACCCGACTGCTCGCGTAAATGCCACGCAATGGTGAACGACACCCAGATAGCGAGGAAATCAATCACGATAGCGCCTAGGCGCACTAGGTGATTGAAGGTACGTTTACTCATCTTCAAGACGAAACCTACTTGGGGCAGTTGGGAACTTAAGACAGTGCTTCGACCTGCTGATGCAGGGCTTGGATGAAACGGTCCAGGGAGAACTTGTCGCCGTGGGCGCGGATTGCGGGGTGATCCCAGGTGATTTGCTCGTTCTTTTCCACGATGGCTGCAATATCAGCGCTAGTGGGCTTAGAAAAGAATAGACCAGTTTGGCCTTCTACAACAGTGTCGAGGTAGCCACCTGCGCGCAGGGCCAGTACCGGTTTACCAAAGCTGTAAGCCTCCAGTGGGGTGAGCCCAAAATCTTCAAAGGAAGGTGCAATCAGGGCCCGACAGTTGGCGTATAGCCAGCGCATTTGGCCGTCACTTAAGCCCTGGAACATGCGCACATTATCTGGGCACATAGCCGCTAGGCGCTCAGCCTCAGGGCCCTTACCCACAATTGCTAGCTTGCGCTGGGGCATGTCAGCAAAAGCCGCTATGGCACGATCAACATTCTTGTAGGGCATCAGACGCGAGACCACCAGATAGAACTGCCCAGCCCAGCTGGAAATCTCATCCACAGCTTCCTGGCTGGCACTGGCGTCAATCCCACCAGGTGGGAAGAGTAGGTCAGCCTCAATGCCGTAGACGCGCTCAATGCGCTCTTTAACAATAGAGGAGTTAGCCAGGTAGCGGGTGGCGCTGTGAGCGGCGCGCTTATCCCAACGCAGCAGCGGCGCATACACTGCGTTTAGCCCTAGTACCTTGGGTGAAAAGCGTGAGGACTGGCCCAGGTATTGGTCACGCAGGTACAGGAAACGGGCCGGGGAGTGGCAGTAAACCAGCTTGGCTCCAGTGGTTTTAACCCCGTGGGCAAAACCGGTGGAAGACACCAGGGTTACACCTGCATTGATCTTAATTTTCGACGTCGCCGGGGCCAGTAGTGGCAGGGCGATGCGGTGATCGTGGCGGAAGGCCCCTACCCGGTTTAGGGCGGTGACGCGAATATCGGCGTCCTTGAACTCAGGGAAGGTGCCTTCTGGGTCATACAGGGTGGTGAAAATCGGGGCCTGGGGAAAAGCTTGGTGCATGGCTAAGGCCACTCGTTCCGCACCGCCACGCTGGGTTAGGTAATCGTGGGCGATGGCAACGCTAAAGTGCTCACTCATCAAAGTCTCTCTTCTGCCTATGGCAAGAATGTAAGGGAAATGGGGCGAGAAAGTAGTTTTATGAAATTTTGTGCCTTAGAAGCGGGCGCTGACCTGCTCGCTGTGGCAGTAGCCGCTAAGGGAGGCGGCTTCGACGTTCAACGCTACTAATTTAGTAGCAAATGGTCCGGGCAATACGCCAATAGCGCTATCTGTGAAATTGGCTAGCTGCTCGGTGCTCTCCTCGTTAGTGCGGCTAGCTACCGCCCCAACTAGTTTGCCCCACCAGCCGCCGCCGCTTGTTACCGGGGCGATAGCGCCGGGGTGTAGCTGGTCGAAAGTGCGTCGTGCGGCGCCTGAATGGTAGGCGCGCATGGCTCGCTTGACGGTGTCTGTGGCCGCGCCGTGGTGCAGGGTTTCCAGCTCGGGAGCCAAAATTACCGGGATGCCGGCCTCATGTAGGCGGTAGCCGTAGTCCACATCTTCCCAGCCGTAGTGCTGGTAGGCGGTGTCATAGGGGCCGATTTTTTCCCAGGTTTCGCGGGTAATAGAGCAGTTTGCTGCCCAGTGACGCCAGGGCGGGATAGCACCCCGGTAGGAGGCGGCCAGGGCTGCGCGGGTGCGGGTGGCGCCGTATACGCGGGTGTACTTTGAGGGCGGCAGGATGTCTATGGTTAGCCCGACGACGCCGCAGGGCTGGCCTTTGTGGCGCGCCCAGTGCCCATAGACAAAGTCTGTACCGGGCTCAAGATCGTCGTCGCAGCGCACTAAAACCTGGCCTTTAGCGGCGCTAAAACCAGCGTTTAGAGCGGCTACGCGGCCTTGATTTTGCTCCAGCACCACGGCCCGCACGGGCGCCTTGCTGGCGAAGGAGTCGATGATCTCTAGGCTGTTATCAAGCAGCCCGTCGATTACCACTACCGCCTCAAAGTCGGTGTCGCTTTGCTGGCTTAAGGCGTTAAGCAGCGTAGGTAGCTTGGCTTCTCCCCGATAGGAGGGGATGATGATGGAAGTGCGCGGTTGGTTCATGCCTTGCTGGCCTCTTCTTCCAACTTTTCCAACTTGTCGTATTTGGCCATGACATTTTCGTGTCCAGCCAGGTAGTTAACCAGCTTGTTTTGGCTGGCGCGCAGATCCTCTTCAACCGGAGCTTCAAGTTTGGCTAGCTGCTCTTCGTCAGCGCCGGGGGCGTGGGCCCACCAGGTGCAGGCAGCCAGGGCCAAACAAGCGGGGTAAGACAGGAACACGTTGCCCAGGTTGGCCGCACATACCAAAATTGCGATCGGGGCGGCTTCAAGGTAACGGTTAGGTAGGGTGGATAGCGGGTGGCTGACCTTGACGATGGTGAGTACTACTAGCGTCAGCATCAGGTAGAACATGATCCAGCCGCCTTCAGCGCGTAGCAGTAGGTAACTGGAGTGGAAGAAGAACTCGTTTTCACCCAACTTGACGGTAAGGGTGCCGGGGCCGTGACCAACGAAGGGGTTTTCGGCCACCAGCTTTTCTTCCAGCGGTACGATCAGTGAACGCAGGTGGTCAGAACCAGCACGGTCAGAGAATGAACCCTCGTTTTTGACGTCGTTGGCGTAACCAATCACCGCTTTGTATACGCCAAACAGTAGCGTGGCTTTAAGCCAAACATTAAAGTTTTTAGGGATGAACACCCAAGCCAAAGCCAGGCCTAGACCCAGCCAGGTGGTACGTGAGAAGGTTAGGAAAATACCTAGCATGGAGATAGCCAGCACAATGAAGTACTTGCGGTTACGCTGGGCAATACCGGCGTAAACCAATCCCAGTGCCAGCAGGTGCAAACCGGCGGTGTTGGGGTCACCAAACATACCGATCATACGGCCGGGGTAAGTTGATTGAGGCAGGGTGATAATGCCGTAGCCGGTGGCGATAACCTGCGAAACTCCAATAGAACCTACCAGGGCCCGCATGTTTAGACGCCCCGAGGTGGAGGCGGCAATTACCAGCGCCCAAGCCACAATGTGGCCCATACGAGTAAAGGGCAGCTGGTCATTATAGACACCCGCAATTGCCATCCAGGCAGGGATGGCAAACAGTAACATGCGGTAGCCGAAAGCCGGTTGCCAGCCCACCTTGGGTTTACGCCCAAAGGCCATCAGGGACAGCAGTATGGCGCTGATATCGGCTACAGGCACGCCAGGGACGAAGCCCTCCAGGCGCAAACACAGCGGGATGAACAGGATCATTTCCAGCAAGGACGGGGATTTACGCAGCAGCGCCTGCAGCGAAGAATCATCCTTGCGGAAAAACACATCCCAGTCGATAGCGCCGGGCTTAACCGCGCGGCTCATTTAACCTCCTGGGGTAGCACGTCAGTAAGGAAAGCGGCAATGCGCTTGGTGGCCGCCTCGGGGGAGAATTTGCGCTGCCAGCGCTGCCATTCTTTCTCAGCCTGCTTGGCCCGTTTGGTGGGGGTGGTGTCCACTAGGGCGGCGACGGCGTCGGCTAGCTCGTCGACGTCATCGGGGACTATCTGGTAGGAGTAGTCCCGGCCGGCAACCTCAGGTAGCGCCCCCGCGATAGAAGTCACGAAGGGGACCTTGGCGCTCATCGCCTCAGCGACCATAAGCCCAAAGGACTCGGGGCAAATCGAGGGGAAAACTGCCACATCAACCAGGTTGAAAAAGTCTTCACGCTTGGTCCACCCCAGCTGCTTGGTGAAGCTGGCGATAGGGGCCAGGGCGGCGGTTACCCGCTCGCGCTCGGCGGCGTCGACAAAATGCGGCTCACCCGCAACCACCAGCTCAAAAGCGTTCCCACGGGTAGCGTTTAGCTGCGCCATAGCCTCAGCTAAAACCTCAATGCCCTTATCGGGGCTGGGGCGGCCCAAGAAACCCACCGTGATAGGGGCCTTGAGCTCACCTTTAGGCTGGGTTTTAACCTCCTCACACCAGTTGTAAACAATCTGGGCGGTGGGGAAGTGCTTAGCCATGGAGGCGCTGGGTACTGCTAAAGCTAAGGCGCCGCGCGAGGCCAGCCTGCCAGAAACCACATGCTTAAAGCTGGGGGCCTGGTGTAGGTGCACAATGCGCTGGGGGTGACCCATGGTAGCCAGGGCGGGTACATGCCCATGGCACCACAGCACCCCCTGACGCTGGCTGGCATCCCAGGCGCGCAGGTTACGCATATAGGCTTTGCGACCCTGGCCGTTGATAGCCACAGTGGCAAAACCGGCTTTAGCGGCAGCCGCCCCTACGCCGTCGGCAAGGGCAGGGGCCACCACGGTGACATCATGGCCAAGCTGACGCAGCACCTTAGCGGTGCGTAGCAGCATGACCTCGCCGCCACCAATTTCGCCGTTATTAGCCGCTAGGGTAAAGCGAGTCACTTGAAACACCCCTGATAGACCTTGACGATGGAGTGACACATGTCGGACACGCTAGGCCAGTAGGGGTTAAGCTGCGGGCGTTGGGCCAGCTCTAGGCCCTGGCTGGCTAGCGCCTGGGCGATAGCAGTGACGTCATAAGCATCCACTAGACACTGGCTAGGCAGAATCTCAGGGTTGCCACCAACTGGTGTAGCCACCACACCCATGCCGCTAACCACTGCATCTAGCAGCGAGTAAGAGCAGTTCTCCCACACCGACAGCTGGGCAAGCACATCGTGGCTAGAGAGCGCCTGGGAGGCGTCAACGAAGCCGGGGAAGTCAACGCAGTCAGTTAGCCCCAGCGACTCAACCGCGCCGCGTAGGGCTGCCTCCTCCTCGCCGGTGCCGGCAATAGTCAGCGTGGCCTGGGGGTAATCGCGCTTAAGCAGAGAGAATCCCTTAAGCAGCTCCAAAATGCGCTTTTCTGGCGCCAGGCGGGCCAGGGACAAAATCCGCAGGCCCTCCTTGCGCTGGCTGGGCGCGGTGGGGGCGTCGACGCCGTTGTGCAGCACGTCGATCACCCGGCGCGGGTGCCACTTGGCTTCCATGGCGTCAGCGGTGGCCACCGAGCAGGCCATAAGCGCATCGAAACGCTCACAACGCACCTGGTGGGCGCGGCTCATCAAAGCTGATTTGAAGCTACTGCCGTGGTAGACACTGTCATCGTAGGCGATACCATGCTCAGTTGACACCAGCTTGGTGGGGCTGGTTAACGGCACTGCCAAGGCGCCCACAATGTCTGCATAGGCTAGGTGCGTGTGCACAATGGCCGGGCGTAGCTTGGCTACCGCGTGGCGCAGTACCCGCACTGAAGCGGCCAACCCATAATTGGGCCCGAAGCTTTCAGCCAGCACTGGCACACCTAGCTGGGTTAATTCCTCAGCTAGCGCTCCTGGTGGGCACAGCACCACCATGCGGGTACGGGGCAGGCCGGTGCGGGCGACGTCGAGAACATGACGTGCCACCCCACCGATCTCAGCAACCGGAACTACCCATAGCGCGATTGGTGCGTTACCCGCTACGCCTTTATAAGCCACTGTCACAGGTACTTCTCCAGGCGGTCTAGGGCGGTCCAGAAGCCCTCACCATTGTTAACGTGACCCATCCAGATTTCTGGAATGAAGGACACGCCGGGGGCCAGGCGGTCAAGCTGCTCAGCCAGCTCAGGCCAGTTAACGTCACCCTCGTCGATCTGTACACCCTCACCGTCAACGCCCTTACCGTCAACAATGTGCAGGTGGGCGGCTAGCGGGGCGAGAATTTCGGTGTATTCACGCAGTGGGCGGTGCTCGTGGTTAGCCGACAGCATCGAGTGGGAGATGTCGTAGGTGATCTGTAGGCCGCTACGCTCGGCAAAGTCACGCAGCGCCTCGGGGCTCATAAACAGGTTGTGGTACTGCTGACCACCCAGTAGCCACGGGTAAGGCGGCAGGGTCTGGGGGGCTAGGCGCACACCGGAGTAGTCCACGTGCTTTAGACCCTCAATGATGCGGTCATACATGGCCGGGATTTGCTCAGGGTCAACCGGGCCTTCCTTGGTGAAACCACCCAGGGTGGCAATAAAGACCGGGTCTTGCTCCTGAGTGAAGTAGGGGCGCAGTGACTTGGTGATGTCGATAGTACGCTGTAGCTCGCGGATAGAGCGCTCCCACACGGCGTCGTCGGGGGAGGCCAGATCCAAAATGAAGTCACCGCTGAACAGGTCAGGCAGGTGGCAGGTGTAACCCATGGGTAGCGGGTTATCCTTGTAGGCCGCGAACACCTCGTCCACGTCCATGTCCAGGTCCTTGTAGGAGTAGTGGAACTCCAAGAAGTCCGGCTTGGCGCCGGCATCCAAAATGGCCTGGAAGTCGTGGTAGCGCACCGGCACACCCCACGGACGACGGAAGTGGTAGTCGCGTGGGCGGGCGGGGTTGTCGGAGATGTCGCCCTCGTAGAAGAAGTCGCCGGCAGCTACGTTGCGGCGAGCAATGCGGCCCACCAGCTTGTCTAGCGAGTTGGGCTGCAGGCCACGGCCGGGGCTCTTAACGTCGACGGCGTCGGCGGTGATGCGCTCACCGGACTTGATGTCACGGGCGGCCACCAAAGACTTGGCCAGGTTGGCGCGGTTCATGAACTCACCGGGGGCCACTACGCGGGCCTCGGCGGTGCCCAGGGAGGCCTCCACGTCGCGGATCTGACGCACCATGGCGGCAAACTCGTCAGGCAGCAGCGAAACCTTGTGGTCGTTACCTTCAAGGTTGCGGTCAATGGTGAAGTGCTTTTCAATTACTGAAGCGCCCAGGGCCACAGCAGCCATGGGGATGTGGTAGCCGCGCTCGTGACCGGAGTAGCCCACCGGGCAGTCACCGATCTCAGCTAGACGCTGCATGTAGCGCAGGTTTAGGTCCTTGAAAGGGGCCGGGTAGGTGGACTGTACCTGGAGTAGGGCGTAGGGGGCGCCGTAGCGACGCAGCAGGGCCACCGACTCCTTGATCTCATCCTCGGTGCTCATACCGGTGGAGACGATCATGGGCAGGTTTTCTTTAGCGGCGGCGGTTAGCAGCGCGTGGTTGGTTAGGTCAGCGGAGGCAATCTTTAGGCCGTCGACGCCGTACTCTAGCAGTACCTCTAGGGAGGGTAGGTCCCAGGGGGTGCACATAATGTCAATGCCCTTGTCGCGGCAGTGATCGAAGACCTCGATCATCTTGGGGGCCGACAGGGAGAAGCGGGTGAGCAGGTCCAGGGTGTACTGGGCGCCCAGGTCCTCGCCGGCAGTGATCTTGCCGGAAGCACCACGGTAGAGGGCGTCCATGTCACGCAGCTGGAACTTAACGCAGTCAGCCTTAGCTTCCACAGCTAGGTCTACCAGCTGCTTGGCTAGGTCAACATTGCCCTGGTGGTTGTTACCAATTTCAGCGATTACGAAGGTGGGCTGGTCTTTACCAACGCGGTGGCTACCAACGGTGAAGGAGTCGTTGCTGGGGGAGGCGATGGCCACCATGCGGCCACGGGTATCTAGCACCGGCACTAGGCTGACGCCGTCGCGGAACTTCCAGTCCAGCTCGTCAACCAAGGTGCCCTCGGTGACGGTGCGCGGGGAACGGTTAGCTACCTTAATGGCGCTGGTCTCCATGTTGGAGTTGCCGGCGGTAAGCCAGCGACGCACGTCGCCGTCGGTAAGTGAACCCTGTAGTACGCCATGCTCATCTACCAGGAAGATAGTGCGGGCCTTGTTGGCGTTTATTTTAGCTAGGGCGCTGAGCAAAGAGTCGTCAGCGAAAGCTACGTAAGGGGTAATGGAACGCTCGATGCTCATGCTAGACCTTCCTGCTGACGCATTTCGATAAGGGTTTTGCCCGCTAGGGCTAGGTCAAGGGGGCCGTCAATGTCGACGCCTTCAACCTCATCCATGACGAATAGACCAATGTTGCCACCGATACGGTTATTGCGTTCACGGTAAACCCACGGCTTGGTTACATAAAGAGAGCCAGTCTCGCGGTAGCGGAACTGGTCGGGGGTTAGCTCCTGACGACGTGGGCGGTGGTCCACATCAAAGTCGGCGGTGGGGCCGTGACCGTCGCGGGCAGTCCACCACAGGAAGGGGGTCTGCGGTACGGTGCCAACCAGTGAATCAACACCGGTTTCACGGGCCTGGGCGATAGCACGGTCAATGGTGCCAGGACGACGCACTGGGCTGGTGGCCTGCAGTAGCATCACGAACTCAGGCTCATAGCCTTCTTTGTCACGCAGATAGTCCATGGCGTGCACAATCACCGGCTCGGTGGCAGTGGTGTCCTGGGCTAACTCGGCAGGGCGTTCAATCACCTCGGCGCCGGCTGCGCGCGCTACGCTCGCGATTTCTTCATCTTCAGTGGAAACCACTACGCGGACGTCTTTGGCTTCCAGGGCCTGCTCGATGGTCCACACCACCAGGGGTTTGCCACCTACATCACGCAGGTTCTTACGCGGGATTCCTTTAGAGCCGCCGCGCACGGGAATAACACACAGGGTGCTCATATGACTGAATAGTCCTATTCAATGTGTAATAACGGGAACGTAGCCACGCAAAAAGCATGACATTTGTTAATAATTGTAGCTTGGAGCACGCCAGCCAGTCACCGGGCGTGCGGGGATTCACGTACTGGCTTAAGCAGCCAGAATCTGGGCGATTGCCGTGGCCGGTTCAAGGGCTGGCGTCTGGGGGGCAACCGTAGGGATGTCAGACCAACGCGACAGGCCGTAGCGGGTATGGAAAGAGTGCACCCAGCTGGGGGCGTTAGGTGCATACACCCAGGCAGGAATGCCGCGCGCGGCCGCCTCCAAGGTTCCGGTGGAGAACACCGAAACTACCGGACGGTTAGTTTCAAATAGTGGGCTGGTGCCCGGATCAAATTCAATTCCGCGCCTACGCCAATAGGCGTGAATTAAACGTGAAGCTTTATCTTTTTCAGAAGGGTGCGGCCGGTAAATCGCACCAGTGTCACGGCAAAAACGCTCACTTACCTGAGCCATATAGCTGCGCCCAATCTCGGCCCCATGCAGCTGGCCTAAAAACAGTGGCCGCGCCGTAGCGGAAACCTTAATACGCGGCTGCAAAGCGGCGTTAAACAGCAGCTGGCTGCCCACCACCTGCCAGGTGACGTCAGTGCGCGAACTAGCCCAAAATTCGCCGTCGGCCTGGGACCAAACCAAGGCCCGCGCCCCTGCAGCTAGCGGCGCCATAAACGGGGTAAGCAGGCCGTGCTGCTCAACTAAAAACTCAATGTCGCGTGCGCGGGCCCAAGCGTAAACCTCGGTGCTAACCCCCAAATAGTGCCCGGGAGCCAGTACCCGCTCCACCTTGGCTAGCAGCTGTGAATTAGCAGCCTGCGCCCAATCCACCAGCTGCCAGTCGCCGCCCTCATAGCGCTCAGACAAGGCACGCGGAAAAGCAATCGCCACCTCGTCTAGCATCAGCGCTGGGCGCTCATAGGCATCTAGGTGAGAAGGCGAAGCCGCCTCCAATACCGCCAGGGCACGCGGCTGACCGCGCAAAGCCACCACAATATCCACCGGCGCCGGCGTCGAAACCCGCTGGCGCACAGCAGTTTTTAGCTGCCGCACCCGGTTGCGGCTAGCCAACCAAGCCTGCCAAGCCTCCAAATCAGTGGCGAAAACTAGGCCATCTTCAGGAATAATCATTGCCAGCGCGCCTCCAAAGCCTGCACACGGTGAGCAAAAGTATGCTCAGCCAAAGTACGTTTACGGCCCGCCTGGGCAATGGCCTGCGCCCACTGCGGCTCAGTCCCGGCGCGCTCAGCCAGCTCCACCAGCTCCTGGGTGGAGTGGAAAACCAGCAGCTCACTGCCCGGATCGTAGAGGCTATCGACGTCGGCGCGATCCACAATCTGTAAACCACCCACGCCGCAAGCCTCAAACGTGCGCATAGTGAAACCATCCTGATCCCCATGCAGGTTCAGCGAGGCACGCGCCCCAGCCATCACCCCATAGGCATGCGAACGGTCCAAGTCGCGCCCGCTAGGGATCGCCGGGCGGTGCCAAGACCAGGTGCGGGCCCGATCCCACCAGTGCTTAGACCAAGCGCGCCCATAAGCCTTAACATCTACGCCCGCCTGGTATAAAGCCCGCAGCATCGGCTCGCGTTGGCCGTAACGGGCCCCCACAAAAACGACGGCGTCGCTAGCTACCGGGCTAAAGGGCAAGCTGGAATCAAAAGCCAGTGGCAAATAGAACGCATCCAAACCGCGCTCAGCCATAGCGGCGGCGTCGATCGCAGAATACGTGGCGATCGGACCACGCATCTGCAAACCCGCTTCATCCACATTCATGCGGCGCAGCTCATCGTAGAACCAAGTAATGCGCTTGGCCCCAACTTCCTCAATAGACTGCCAGTAATCAGCCTGCAAAATGTCGCCCTTAATGGTGACCACCACGTCAGGGCGAGACGAACGCACCAACTGTGCACAGCGGGCAGTAACCTGCTGGGCGTGCAAACGCGAACCGGGTAAACCATGCGGATCGCGCCGGTCAGCCAATTCAATTTTGAGCTTATGCTCCACGCGGTGAGCTGCGTTTTCTAAACGGTCATAGCAGTAGGGCAACACGGTGTAACCGCGCTGCTTAAAAGCCTGGGCTATGCCCTGCCAGTAGCCGTGGAACACAGGGCTAACCAATAAAAGTTTTTTACTCATGCTTGGGACCGATCGGCATGCGTTGGGTAATTGATTTGGGTACTAGCTAAGTTACTAGCTTGTAAGAGAGTCTGGGGCGATTTTAGGCTGGCAAAAACGCCAATTCGGTAGCTAGACGCTCGCGGGCAGCCACATCTACGCCGCGCATTTGACGGGTCAGGTTCCAAGCAAAATTGATATACGAGGCAGTTTTTAGGGTGGCTCGCAGACGCTTTACACCGCTAGGGCCATGCCACTTGTCGGCGTAAATGAAACGCGAGTCAACCAACCACTGTCGGCGCTTATCGGAAGCTGAGGAACCACCGCCAGCATGCACCAAGGTGGGCTGGCTAAGCACTACCGAAGGTAACCCTAGCTGACGCAGGCGCAACTGCAGGTCAACTTCTTCACTGTTCATGTGGAAGCGCGAGTCAAAACCGCCCACTGCCGCAAAGGCCTGACGCGGCAGCAGCATAGCCGCGCCCACCACCCAATCGGCCACTTCAGTGTGGGTATTGTCGGCCAGAGTGTCGTGTCCTACCAGCTCATGCAGCACCGGTAGGTGACGCAGCCGGGCCAGGGGAGTGAGCCATTCAATACCCTGGTGTAGGGCATTGGGGAAGTGGCGGCCATTCCAGTGTGTGGCGCCTACCTCATTAATTACGGCAGGGGTCACGATGGCTGGCATCCAGGGCATAGCTGCGCGGTAATAGTTACCCAGGAAGTTAGGCTCCAGCTCCACGTCGGAGTTCAGGATTAGAACATAAGTGCCGGTGGCGGCGGCAATGCCAGTACTTACGGCGCTACCGAAACCGCCATTTGTCTGACGACGAATTACTTTAACCCCGGCCGCATCCGGGAAAGGCTCGGGGGAGCAATCGTCACTAACGATTACCTCGAAATCAGGGGCGTCTACTTGTGCTTTTAGCTGCTCTAGCAAGGGAAGGGTGGCAGCTGGGTCCCCATAGAAGGGGATTACCACACTGAGCGCGCAAGAGGGCATGGCTGGGTCCTTTTACTCGTTGGTTACCCCAGTCTAGCTTGTAAGCCTGTGGGATATATATGATGGTTGACAGGTAAACGAAATATACGGTGTGCAGTGTGTCGCTGTGAGCTGCATTAATAAAGCGCTGTTTAGGAGCTAAAAGATTATGACATTTAAAGCTAAAGCTTTGTCTTTGGTGCGACGCGGTAAGCGTGAAGTCATATTAACTGCCATTGGTTTTAATGGCGGCAACAACCTATTTAAGTGGCAGCTGGCATATTCGCGCACTTTAGATAAGGGCCTAATTTCTAAGGTGCTTTATTTCCCTAACCAGGATGCTTGGTTAGAGATGTTCCCGGGGCTACGCAACTTGTCAATTACCTCAGACCAGATCCGCTTTACTGACCGGCGTGCCACCTATATGGGGGCAGCCCAGGGTGTCGACTACACCCCGCAAGAACGCGCCCGTTTCATCAAAGACGTGCTGCTAACATCTGACGGTTTTAAACAGAGTCTAGAGCGCGCTCAGGCTTTTGTGCGCGCTGATGACTTAGTTATTAACGTGCGTCGCGGCGACTATTACAACAGCCGTTTTGAACCCGAATTTGGCATTAACATTGTCGAATATGTGCGCCAGGCACTAGCTAAACAATTAGCTTTAGGGCCGGTGGGGCGCGTGGTGCTAGTTAGTGACAATGTGCCCTGGTGTGTTGACAACCTCACCCACCTAGCCCCGCAGCTAGAGTTTGTGGTTAATGAGAACCGCCGCGACATGTTTGATGATCTAGCGGTACTGGCCTGCGCCAAGCGGCTGATTCTAGCTAACTCCACCTTCTCCTACTGGGGTGCCTTCATTGCTGAGGTTTTGGGAGCGCAGCTAGAAAACATTGTGGCCCCCGCCTTCCATCAGGGGGACGTGCCCACCGCCAGTGAGCTGTGGCGTGACCCGCGCTGGAACTTTATTCACGAAATTGACGGCGGCTGGCAAAACTATCCGGGTCGACTAGAATCCTGAGCGTGCGTCTGAAGGCCCTGCTCGATGTTTTAGCTCAAAATTCTGCGGTTTCACAGGTCATTGACCTGGCCAGTTCACGTGTACGTACCGACTACACGGCGGCGGTTGTGCCCGGGGTGCGCCCGGCCCTACTGGCTGCAATGGCCCTGGGTAAGGCGGGTTTAGACGCCGTCAGGCCGCAAGTAAACCACCCGTTGCTGGTGGTGTGTGCAACCACCCGTGAAGCTGAAGAAATGGTGGCGGCGCTACGCTGCTACCTGCCCGATGAGGCAGTAGAGATGCTGCCGGCTTGGGAAACCCTGCCCCATGAGCGCCTGTCGCCCAGGGCTGACACCGTGGCCGCGCGCCTGGCCGTGCTACGCCGCCTAGCCCACAGTGAAGAGGGCGCTATCGGCGTGCTGGTGGTGCCGGTGCGGGCACTACTGGCGCCGGTAATCGCGGGGCTGGGTGAAATTGAGCCGCTCACCTTGAGCGCTGGCGCGGAGCTACCCTTGGAGGCAGCCACCGAGCGCCTAGTGAAAATGGCTTACACCCGCGTGGATATGGTGGAAAATCGCGGCGAGTTTGCCGTGCGCGGCGGTATTTTGGATGTTTTCCCGCCCACCTGCCCGCGCCCGGTGCGTGTGGACTATTTCGGGGATGAGATTGATGAAATCTCCTCCTTCGCGGTTTCAGACCAGCGCTCAATTGAGGTTTTAAAAGCCCCGGTGGCGGTTACCGCCTGCCGTGAGTTGCTGCTTAGCGACGTCGTCCGCGAGCGCGCCGCCGCCCTGGTCACTAAGATCCCGGGTGCGGCAGATTTGCTGGAAAAACTAGCTGAGGGCATTTACGTTGAGGGCATGGAGTCCCTGGCGCCGGTGCTGGTGGACAAGATGGTGCCGCTGCTGGAGTTGACTGGCCAGCGTCTAACTGTGATTAGCGAGCCTGAGCGGGTGCGCCGTCGCGCTGAGGATTTAGCGGCCACCACCCAGGAGTTTTTGGCGGCGGCCTGGACTAGCGCAGCTTCGGGTGGGCAGGTGCCGGTGGATTTGTCGGCGGCAGCTTTTGCGCATTTGGCTGATGTGCGCCAGTTGAGTTTGGCTAAGGGACTGGGGTGGTGGTCGTTTAACGCTTTTGCTTCCACCCCGGATATGCCTAGTTTGCCTATTACTGAGGTGCCCGGCTATGGCGGCGGCTTTGAGGCGGCTGCCCGCCAGGTGGGGCAGCAGGCTAAGGATGGTTGGCGGGTAGTTATTAGCGCTGATGGTCCGGGCCCGGCGCGCCGTTTGGCTGAGGTTTTAGGTGAGGGAGATATTCCTGCCCGCATTGTGGCTGATTTGGATGAGGCTGCGGATCTGGGCTCTAGCGATGGTAGCGGCGACGGCGTGGTGCGGATTTTGCCTGCCTCGGCTTATCAGTCTTTCCTGATTCCTTCCCAAAAATTTGCTTTTATTGGCCAGTCGCAGATCACGGGGCGGGCTAGTGCTTCGCCACGCGCCCCTAAAGCGGTGCCGGCGCGGCGCTCGAAGCGTAGCGTTGACCCTTTGTCGCTACATCCAGGTGATTTGGTGGTGCACTCACACCATGGGGTGGGGCGTTTTGTGGAGCTCACGCGCCGGCCTGTGCCCGGAAACCGTAACTCTAGCCGCGAATATTTGGTGATTGAGTATGCGCCTTCTAAGCGTGGTCAGCCTGCTGACCGGCTCATGGTGCCCACTGACTCGCTTGATGCGGTTAGTAAATATGTAGGTGGCGACGCCCCGGCGCTGAGCAAAATGGGTGGCGCCGACTGGCAAAAAACTAAGGCTAAAGCCCGCAAGGCGGTGCGTGAAATCGCCGGGGAGCTGGTGCGTCTGTATGCGGCCCGCCAGGCCGCTAAGGGCCACGCTTTTAGCCCCGACACCCCTTGGCAGGCGGAGCTAGAGCAGTCTTTTGCCTACACTGAAACCCCTGATCAGCTGGTCACCATTGATGAGGTTAAGGCTGATATGGAAAAGAGCGCCCCTATGGATCGCCTGATCTGTGGGGATGTGGGTTACGGCAAAACTGAGATTGCGGTGCGGGCGGCCTTTAAAGCTGTCCAGGATGGCAAGCAGGTGGCGGTGCTGGTGCCCACCACGCTGCTGGTGTCTCAGCACGCAGAAACTTTCACGGAGCGTTTTGCCGGCTTCCCAGTGACCGTGGCGCAGCTGTCGCGTTTCCAAAGCGCTAAAGAAAGCCAGCAGGTGCTGCGTGACCTTGAGCAGGGGCGTATCGACGTCGTCGTAGGCACCCACCGCCTGCTGACCGGCTCAGTTAAATTTAAAGACCTGGGGCTGGTAATTATCGATGAGGAGCAGCGCTTCGGGGTGGAGCATAAAGAAGCCCTCAAAGCTATGCGCACAGATGTAGATGTGCTGTCCATGTCCGCCACTCCCATCCCGCGCACGCTGGAAATGGCGGTTAGCGGGCTGCGGGAAATGTCCACCCTGGCCACCCCGCCGGAGGACCGCCACCCGATTTTGACCTATGTGGGCCCCTATGAGACTAAGCAGGTGGGCGCCGCCATCAGGCGTGAGCTGCTGCGTGAAGGGCAGGTGTTCTATGTGCACAACAAGGTTGAAGACATTGACTCGGTGGCTGCGCGTCTAACTGAACTGGTGCCTGAAGCTAATATCGCCACCGCCCACGGGCAGATGAGTGAGCACCGCCTAGAGAAGGTAATTGACGCCTTCTGGAAGCGTGAAATTGATGTGCTGGTGTGCACCACCATTGTGGAAACCGGCCTGGACGTGTCTAACGCCAACACGTTGATTGTGGACCGTGCCGACCGTATGGGGCTAAGCCAGTTGCACCAGCTGCGTGGCCGGGTGGGGCGTGGGCGTGAGCGGGCCTACGCCTACTTCCTATACCCGGGCGACAAGCCCCTTACTGAAACCGCCCACCAGCGTCTGCGCACCATTGCTAACAACACTGATTTGGGTGCGGGTATGCAGGTAGCCATGAAGGACCTAGAAATTCGCGGCGCCGGTAACCTGTTGGGCGGGGAGCAGTCTGGGCATATCGCCGGGGTGGGGTTTGACCTGTATCTGCGCATGGTGGGTGACGCGGTGGAAGCCTACAAGCGCGGCGTGGGCCTGGGTGAAGATGAGGAGGCAGCTGAGCCTGACTTGAAGGTGGAGCTGCCCATTGACGCCAATATTCCCGAGGAGTACCTGCCCCATGAGCGGTTGCGTTTGGAGGCTTACGCAAAGATGGCTGCAGCTAAGTCTGATAGCGACGTCGACGACGTACTAGCGGAGCTGGCTGACCGTTACGGCCCGGTGCCTGAGCCCACCCAGAACTTGGCGCAGCTGGCCCGTCTGCGCGTATATGCAGCCAGCTTGGGGGTGTATGAGATTGTGGCGCAGGGTAAATCTATCCGTTTCGCGCCGGTGGCCCTGCCTGAGTCGGGGGCGATGCGTGTCAAACGCCTCTACCCGGGCACAATCATTAAGCCAGCCACCCGTACCCTGGTGGTGCCCGCCCCGGGCACGCGCGGTTTGCGGCGCGAAACTTTAAGCGCCAGAGAGCTATTGCGCTGGGCGCAGGTGTTTTTGCATGCGGTTGTGGCCGGCGAGGCCGAATACGAAACCGAAGCCACCAAATACCGCAGCCGCTAAGTGCGGTGCGCCCATCGCGCGCCAACCGCGCCGGTGCCTTGCCCGCATCCGCGCAGCCCTGCCTGGCGCCCGCACTGCGCGGTTGCAAAACGGCCGCGCTCTTGCGTGTACACCCAGTAAATTTGCAGGTAAATTACAGGTTATGGATGTTGCGGTAATTCTGCCTGGCGGACGTGGCTGGGGCCCGGTTTTAAAACTCGCTGAGATCGCTGCCGACCACCTTGGCGGCCGCCTAATCAAAATCCCAGCCGAATCCCTGCCTGCTGGGCGGTTAGGCAAACTAGCCACCCTGCTGCCGCCGCCACGCCCGCGCGGAGAACAAAAACTGCTGGTTATCGCCTCTATTGGTGATCACCTCAACGCAGTTTTACGCTCCGGGGTGCGCCGCCACTACAGCTATGTGGCCGGCTGGGTGATTGACAGCTTCTGGGAGGCACGCATCCCCCGCGTGGCCCGCTCACGTGGCTGGTACGACCACCTCTACGTCACAGACCAGCAGGATCTAGACATGTGGGCGGCGGCAGTGCCCTGCCCAGTCGGGGTGCTGCCCTGGGGTGCCGACGTCGCCGGAGCCCAGGTGAGCTGGGCTGATAAGCAGGTGGAATTGCAGCGTGTGGGCCGTCAGCCCCAGGTGTGGGATGACGACGACGCCGTAGCTGGCGCCGCTGCCAACGCTGGGCTTAGCTTTGCTGGCCGCCCCCCATTTGGTGACACCGATGAAGCCAACCAGGCTTTTGTGGAAACCGCCTACCGCCAAGCCAAAGCGGTACTAGCTTTCGGCACCCGCACCGCCCGCGCCAAATACAACCACCCCACCAAAGATTACGTAACTGCGCGCTGGACTGACTCACTGGCCTACGGCTGCCTAGTAGCCGGCCAGGTTCCCGACACCCCCACCGCCCGCGAAATCCTGCCATCTTTCGCATTAGTGCAGATCAGCGACACTGATGTGGCGCAGGGCTTAGAGCAGCTCAAAGCCGCCCTAACCCAGTATGACGAAGAAAAGTTCACCGCTATCCGCACCTGGGCACGTGAACATCTAGATTGGCGCTCGCGGCTAGATCAGATTGCCGCTGACGCCGCGCTTAAGGGCACTGGAAGCTAGGCCCCATCCCATGCCTTCCCATAATGGCTTCCCAAGCCCCACCTTTAAATAGCCGCAGTTGGCTATTTGTCTGGAGCTAAAAAATGAATCTCAGCAAAGTTGTTTTATTTACCTCTGACCTGGGCGGTCTAGGGGGTACTACCTCTGCGTTAAACGAGATGGCGCACGGTTTTAGCGAGCGCGGCCTTTCGGTTAGCTATATGACCTTAGGGCGTGAGGTGGGCCAGCTACCCGTGCCCGGCGAGGTGTTTCGGGTGTTTCCAGGGCAGGCTTACACCACCGATAACCCGCTGGTGAAGCGTTTCCCAGGGCCAGGTGGCGTAAAGCTAAAAGCCCTGAGCCTATACACGCCGGTGTGGCGTAAATACTGTTTAAAGCGTTTAGATCGCCACCTGGCTAAGATCGGCCCGGATACTGCCATAATCGCATTAAAGTACAACACCCAAAAATGCTTAACTGAGGCTATTGGCCGGGGTGTGTGGGCAGCCAAAGAGCGGCCCCTGCTGGTTTACCAAAACCACGCCTCAATGCAGTGGATGCGTCATTTCCCCGACTACCCGCAGGTGGCCGCGCCGGCAGATGTGTTCACCTGTTTAGCTGAACCTTACACTCGCGAAACTGCCCAGATCTTGGGGCGCCAAGTGGTGACAATGCCTAACTCGATTAGGTCTTTCGAACTGCCTACGGCGCCAAAAACCAATAAAATCGTGGTTTTGTCCAGGCTGGATGAGGCTAAACACCTAGATCGTTTAATTCAGGCTTTTGCGCAGGTACGGGGGCAGGTAAAGGAGAGCTGGCAGCTAGTTATTTACGGCGACGGCCAGGCACGCGAAAGTCTTGAAGCGCTGGTTGCTGATCTGCACCTGAGTGATTGCGTGAGCCTACCTGGCAGTTGCTATGACTTAACTAAAGCTTTTAGCGGTGCAAGCCTATCAGCGCTAGTTTCTGATAATGAAGGTCAGGGTTTGAATGTGGTGGAGGCGGCCATGGCTGGGGTGCCCTCAGTAGTTACCCCCTGTTCGCCTGGAGCGGTTGAGTTGGCTGAGCATGGTGGTTACTTAGCTGACGGGTTTGCGGTAGACGACATTGCGCGGGCTTTGTGCCAAGCTATGTGCGACGACGAACGTGAGGCAGTGGGGCGGCGGGCGCAGGTCTATGCGCAGCGTTTTAGTACCGCTGCGGTAACCGATAACTGGCTTGAACTATTCGCGAGGTTAACCTAAAGGTCATTTTGCAGGGCTAATACCCTCGCGCAGGTAGCTTAGGCAAGCTAGACTTGGTCACGTAATATTCCTGTTTCGATTACTTAGGAGCACCACGTGGCCCTCATCGAGAACGTACATGCACGCGAGATTCTAGACTCCCGCGGCAACCCCACTCTAGAGGTTGAAATCCTACTTGAGGATGGTTCCTTCGCCCGCGCGGCTGTCCCCTCCGGCGCTTCCACTGGTGCTTTTGAGGCTGTGGAACTGCGCGACGGCGACAAGGGCCGTTACGAGGGTAAGGGTGTAGAGAAGGCCGTTGCTAACGTAAACGACATCATCGCCCCCGAGGTTATCGGCTTCGACGCCGCTGACCAGCGTGGCCTAGACCGCCTAATGATTGAGCTAGACGGTACCCCCAACAAGGGCAAGCTGGGCGCCAACGCTATCCTGGGTGTGTCCCTGGCTGCCGCTCAGGCCTCCGCCGAATCTGCTGGCCTGGAGCTGTTCCAGTACGTTGGTGGCCCCAACGCTCACGTCCTACCCGTCCCCATGATGAACATCCTCAACGGTGGCTCTCACGCTGACTCCAACGTTGACATCCAGGAGTTCATGATTGCCCCCATCGGTGCTCCCTCCTTCCGTGAGGCTCTGCGCTGGGGCGCCGAGGTCTACCACTCCCTCAAGAAGGTCGTCAAGGAGCGTGGCCTGTCCACCGGTCTAGGCGACGAGGGTGGTTTCGCCCCCAACCTGGACTCCAACCGTGAGGCTCTAGAGCTGATCGTTGAGGCCATCGAGAAGGCTGGCTACAAGCCCGGCGCCGACGTTGCCCTGGCTATGGACGTTGCCTCCTCCGAGTTCTTCGACAACGAGACCAAGACCTACAAGTTCGAGGGCGAGCAGCGCGACAACGACTACATGGTCAAGTACTACGAGCAGCTCATCAAGGACTTCCCGATCGTCTCCATCGAGGACCCGCTAAGCGAAGACGAGTGGGACGACTGGAAGGCCCTGACCGACGAGATCGGTGACAAGGTACAGCTCGTTGGTGACGACTTCTTCGTAACCAACCCCGAGCGTCTAGCCAAGGGTATCGAGCTCAAGGCCGCCAACGCCCTGCTGGTTAAGGTAAACCAGATCGGTTCTCTAACCGAGACCCTAGAGGCCGTGGAGCTGGCTCACCGCAACGGTTACAAGACCATGACCTCTCACCGTTCCGGCGAGACCGAGGACACCACCATCGCCGACCTGGCTGTTGCCACCAACTCTGGCCAGATCAAGACCGGTGCTCCCGCCCGTGGCGAGCGTGTCAACAAGTACAACCAGCTGCTGCGTATCGAGGAGTCCCTGGGTGAGGACGCCGTATACGCCGGCGCCAGCGCCTTCCCGCGCTTCAAGGCCTGATAACAGGTGTCTTGAGCTAAATCAGCTCTGACTTAAGCGGGCGGGGTGCATTTAAGCATCCCGCCCGCTTTGTATCTAGCCCTCAGGTAGTATCAAAGGTGTGAAGCCCCGTCGCCCTACCCAAGCTGACCCACGTCGTCGTCGCCAGAGGCGAACGTCAAACGCTACCGGCAGCGAGGCAGCCCCCCGCACCCACCCTGAAGGCCTGCCCAGGGTCCGTTTACAAACGCCCCGCACTGGCGAAATCCCGCAGGTACCCCAGCAGCGCGACGACGGGCGCACCCCAGTCTCGCTGCGGATGCTATTAGTGATAGTGGCCCTGCTAGTGCCTACATTCTTTATTGCTGAAAGCGTGCACACCTACTTTGTGCAGCATCAGCGCTACCAGGAAGTTAGCTCCCAACTGCGCGCCACCAAGCAAGAAAATGCCCAGCTGGAGGCCAAACTGCAGGCCTGGCAAGACAACAACTATCTAAAAAGCCAGGCACGCGGGCGCCTTGGCTACGTAATGCCAGGGGAGACCACCTACATTGTGGTGGGCGCCGATTCAGTTAGCGAAACCACCGCCACCAGCTCCACCCCCCAAAATGGCCAGCCCTGGTATGACCGTCTGCGCCAGAGCACTCGTGAAGCCGGTAAAGTCCCCAAAGCTGCCAAACGTGAACCCTCCCAACGCGGCTGGCTAGATCCAACCACTAGTCCCACGCCTACCGTAACCACCACCCCATAAAAGCGAGAGCAAATGAGTTCAGAAGTTACCCAGGCAGATATTGAAGCCCTAGGCCAACAGCTGGGGCGTGTTCCGCGCGGGGTAGTAGCCATTGCCGCGCGCTGCGTGTGTGGTCGCCCGGCGGTGGTGCAAACCGCTCCGCGTCTAGACGACGGCTCTCCCTTCCCCACCACCTTCTACCTGACCCTGCCAGGGGCGGTATATGGCTGCTCAGCCCTGGAAGCTACCCACTACATGGATGAGCTAAACCAGCGTCTAGCTGAAGATGAGCAACTGGCCGCCGCCTACGCCCAGGCCCACCAGGCCTACCTGGCAGAGCGTGAAAAGCTTGGCCACGTGGACGAAATCGCCGGTATTTCCGCAGGTGGTATGCCCACCCGCGTTAAATGCCTACACGCCCTAGTGGGCCACTCACTAGCCGCCGGTGCGGGGGTAAACCCCATCGGCGACATTGCCATTGAAACCATGCGTGAACGCGGCCTGTGGGATAAGCAGGTTTGCAACTGTAAGGACGGTAAATAATGCGCCTGGCTGCTATTGACTGCGGTACCAACACTATCCGTTTGCTGATCGGCGACTATGAGCTTACCGATCAGGGAATTATCATCAACGAGCTGGAGCGCTCAGGTGAGATTGTGCGCCTAGGTGTGGGGGTAGACCGCACTGGGCGCCTAGATGAGGAAGCTATTGAGCGCACCTTGGACTTCACCCGTGCCTGCGCTGAGCGTTTTGAGCATTACGGGGTGCAACAGGCCCGGTTTGTGGCCACCTCCGCCTCACGTGACGCCGCCAACCGTGACGTTTTCGTCAATGGTGTTTGGGCAATTTTGGGTTTTGAACCTGAAGTAATCAGCGGTGAAGAAGAAGCTGCCCTGGCCTTCCTGGGTTCTAAGGTGGGCAGCAATGTGGATATGACCCACCCGCGTCTGGTAGTGGATTTGGGGGGCGGCTCCACCGAGTTCAGCCTGGGCACCCAATACCCTGACGCCTATATCTCTACCAACATGGGTTCGGGGCGCGTCACTGAGCGTTTCCTAAGCGAAGGCGTCACCCCTGCCTCTGAAGCAGCCGCCCGTGAGTTTGTGCGTTCCATGCTAGATAGTGCCGCTGAGCAGGTAGATTTCAGTGCTGCCCACTCCCTGGTGGGACTGGCTGGCACTATCACTGCGGTTAGCGCCCACGCCCTGGGCCTGGAATATTTTGACAGCCAAAAAATCGGTGGGGCACAGGTGCCCGTGGAGGACATGCGCCGCTCTTGCGACGCCATCATCCACGCCACCCCTGAGCAGTTAGAGCAGTGGGAGTTCATTGCCCCCGGACGCCGTAGCGTAATTGCCGCCGGTGCCCTGATCTGCGATGAAATGGTGGCCCGCGTGGCGGCTGACACCGCTAACACCGATCACCCGGTGCGCCACATTAACGTGTCCTTGCACGACATCCTCGATGGTATCGCCCTATCGCAGCTATGAACCAGTCTTTTGCTGCCCTGCTGCTGGCGGCGCGTAGGCAACGTCAACTGGTGATTGCTACGGCGCTGACTGATGGCGAGCCTAGTGGCCAGGCCCACCAGGCTCACCTGGCCCAGCAGCAGGGGGCAGGGGCTCTGGAGCTGCGCGCAGACCTGCTAGCTGATCCCGCCCAGGTGCGCGCAGCGCTGGCAGCAGTGCGGGCAGCCTCTAGCCTGCCGCTGCTGCTGACCTATCGTTCAACCACGGAGGGCGGTAAAGGCGCTGGTCACGGCCAGGGCTATGAGGATTATTTGGCTAGTTTGCTACAGTTGCGCCCGCCCGTGGCTGCGCTAGATATAGAGATGGCTTGCCCTGCCAGTAAGGCGCTGGTAGCTGAGGCTAAAGCGGGTGGCTACGACGTCGTCGGCTCCTGCCACGACTTTACGGCCACCCCCAGCGCGGCCCAGATAACCCAAAAACTGGTGCAAATTACTGCTGACGGCGCGGATATCACCAAAGTGGCTTACATGCCGCGCGACGCCCAGGACGTGGCCGCGCTACGACATGCCGCCCACGACTTTGCCGGCGCCTACCCCCACCAGCCGCTAATTGCTATTTCGATGGGGCAGTTGGGTGCCCCAAGCCGCACTGACCTGGTCAATTGTCTGACCTTTGCGACAATCGCCGACGGCGCTGCTAGCGCCCCAGGACAAGCAACTATTGCCTACGTGAGAGCCTGGCTAGAAAACACCCCGGGGGCAAGTACTATAGAACTATGAGCCAGCCCCTCGACTCCTCCTCTCGGGCCGCTGGAATCCCCATCGGAATTCGCGCGCATTTAGCCCACGCCGCCTTGCAGGTCCTAGCGCAAGACGCAGGCGTGGATATTTTGCATATCAAAGGCCCGGCAGTTCACCCCAGTATTGGCCGCGCCCTAACCCACAGCACCGATGCCGATGTGCTGGTGCGCCCAGAGCAAGTAAAGCTATACGTCAAAGCCCTGCTAGATCACGGCTGGCGTCACAACACCTCATTTGAAACCGGCTCCGCCTTCGAGCATGCAGCCACCTTCTTCCACCCCACCTGGGGATATGTAGATCTGCACCGGCGCTACCCGGGAATTACCGCACCCAAAGCTTTTAACAACCTCTGGGCGCGGCGCATCCACCAAATGCTTGGCGGGGTTCGCTGCGCTACTCCCGCACTAATCGATCAGCGCCTAATTTTGCTGCTGCACGTAGCGCGCAACTCCTCAGGGACGTCAGACCCCGACTATGCCCTAGTGTGGGCAACCCTAGACGAATGCGCCCAAGCAGACCTGCGCCGTCGAGCCCGGGAGCTAGGGGCCCAAGTGGGGCTAGCCGCCGCGCTAGGAGAACTAGACCAATACCGCCAAGACCCCACCCACGACCTGTGGATGATGTTCTCCACCGGTGAGGGTGGGCGCCTAGACGAGTGGAAAGCCCGCTTCAAAGCAGCTAACGGCCCGCTAGCTAAAGCCCGCATTGTGGGCCGGGCGCTGCTAGTTAACACCGACCACCTAACCATGCGGCTAGGTCACGAACCCACCCCGGCTGAAGTGCGCCAAGAATATGTGGAGCGCTACCGGGCGGCTTTGCGTGAAGGAATGGACAAAGTTAAGGGGAAACTGTGACCTACCTGCACCCCTCACGCCTGGGTTACTATGACGACCCAACTGAACAGGCCATTTACTTGGCGCCACTACCCGACGGCGAAATCTCTAGGCTAGAAGGCCCCGCCCGCGCTATTTGGATTGGCGCTGATGGGGCTGAGAATGTGGCTGAAGTAGCCCAGCGGGTTGCCCCCTATTTCAATGTTACGGCTGACCAGATCGAGGCAGACGTAAGCGAATTTGTTAGTCAACTAATTGCTGGCGCACTTCTGGAGGAAGTCATGGACCTAAAGGATGCCCGATGAATGGCAGTTACGGGGCCTCGCCCCGGTTGCTGTTTGTGTGCACCGCCAACATTTGCCGTAGCGCCTATGCTGAGGTGCGCGCCCGCCAAATGCTGGGCTTGGATGCTGGCTGGGCCTTTTTTAGTGCCGGCGTGCCGGGCACGGTTGGCCGCGAAATGGACCCGCCCATGGTGGCCCAGGCGGTGGCGCGTGGCGTGGCCCTGGAAGACTGCCTGGCTATGCGTTCACGCCAAATGCGTGAAGGGATTTTGCGCCGCTCGCGCCTAGTGGTGACCATGGCTAACTCGCACCGTGTGGCTTTGCTTGACGATTTTCCCGCCTACGCTGAGCGCTACTGGACTTTAGGGCAGCTAGCCGACGCCGCCACCTTGCTCCAGCGTGATGACGCCTGGCTGAGCTATGACACTGACCAGCTAGTGCAGGCGCTACATGCAGTGCGCGGCCCGGCCGGGGGCGGACGCGACGTAGCTGACCCGTATCGGCGTGGAGATGCGGCTATGGCTGCGGCGGCCGATACCATTGATGCGTACTTGCGCACTATTCTGCCGCTACTATCGCGCGGCTAGCCGCCAATAAATTTTTTATACCTTCCCCGTCCGCTCCCTGAATCCGCTAAAACATTTAGAAAAAGGGAAAATTAGCGTGACAACTTCAAATTCTGCTAGGAAACTTCTTAGATGCGTGGGTTTGATAATCCTCTGCGGGCTCTTGGGGTTAGCTGGCGGGCTTGGTTATGTCAGTGTTCAACCAAAGCTCTACACCGCTACTTCCCAGGCGATGGTGGTAGTTTCCGGTACCGATGGTTTTAGCCAGAACTCTATTTCTGGTCAGAAAGCTAGCGCGTATGCAGTCCTAGCTGGTTCGCAGAACGTGGCTAACCGCGTGGCTAAGACCCTCAAGACCCCCAGCATGGAGGGCACTCTTAGCGGTAGTGCTGACGCCGTTCCCGGTCTGTTCACTCTGACCGCCACCGCTTCCACCCCGGAGCGTGCTCGTGACATCGCTAATGCCGGTATCAAGGCCGTGTCTGATGAGGCTAACGCGATTGCTACTCAGGGTGGTTCAAGTCAGGGTGAGTCAAGGGGTGGTTCAAGCGGGGCTGCTGATAACAGCGAGGCTCGCGTAACCCAAACCCTTAAGGCACTTAGCCCAAGCGAGTCAAGCTTCCCTACCTCAAATGATTTTCTCATTAAAGGTTCTCTGGGGACTCTGGGCGGTCTAATAGCTGGTGGCCTGTTGCTGGCTGGCTACCTGCGGATAGCTAGTCCGGTAAAAGATAAAGCCTGACCTGTCTAGGAATTTGGTCGCGTTCAGCTAGTAGCGGCTGTGAATTAGAGCGACTAGTAGTAATGCTGGCATGGATAAAGCATTGTTGGGCATGGCTAACGGCGTGGGGCTTGGATCAGGTGCGATAATAAGTGCGGCAGCGGATACCATTGATGCGTACTTGCGCACTATTCTGCCGCTACTATCGCGCGGCTAAAGGCCTAGTTGATACCGTACTAACATATAGATTTTTCAGGTTCCCCACCTGATCCCTGGCATCGCCAGGCCGCTCGGAAGAAGGGCAATAACCCACTGTGACAATCCAAGACTTTGTTAGGATGACCCGGGTCAACCTGGGTTTCTTAATCCTATGCGTGCTATTGGGTCTAGCCGGTGGTTTCGGCTATGCCAGCGCCCAGCCATGGACCTACACCGCTACTTCCCAGGCGATGGTGGTAGTTCCCGGTACCGATGCTTTTAGCCAGAACTCTATTTCTGGTCAGAAAGCTAGCGTGTATGCAGTCCTAGCTGGTTCGCAGAACGTGGCTAACCGCGTAGCTAAGACCCTCAAGACCCCTAGTATGGAGGGTACTCTTACCGGTAGTGCTGACGCCGTTCCCGGTCTGTTCACTCTTACCGCTACTGCCTCCACCCCGGAGCGTGCTCGTGATATCGCTAATGCCGGTATCAAGGCCGTGTCTGATGAGGCTAACGCGATTACCACGCTTAACGCGCCTACTGCACGGCCCACCACCCAGACCACCACTAACCCTGATGGTACCCAGGTAACCACCACCACCCAGAGTGTGGATGGCACCACCAGTGTAACCACCAGCGACAACAGCTACCGCGATACCCGCGTAACCCAGACCCTGCAGGCAGTTGCCCCCAGCGCCCCTAGCTCCCCTGACTTCTACAAGCTCAGCGGCATGGGCGCCCTTGCTGGCCTGGTAATCGGCTACCTAGTGGTATTCATGCGCCGCCTGATGGACAACCGTGTACGCCACAACTCCGATGTTGAGGAGCTGCTGGGTTCTTCCGTACTGGCGGTTGTACCTAAGTCCACTGAACTGAATGCCAAGGGACGTCAGAACGTAGACGGTCTGGGGCAGGCCGCCGAGGCCCTGCGTCACCTACGTACCAACCTGCGTTTCGTGGATGTTGACAACCCGCCGCGCGCAATCGTTATGACCAGTGCTAACCCTGGTGAAGGTAAGTCCACCATGTCTGCCGTGTTGGCGCAGATGCTGGCTTCTTCCGGTCAGCGCACCGTGCTAATCGACACCGACTTGCGTAAGCCCGTGGTACACAAGATCTTCGGCCTAGATGGTTCTGTGGGTCTAACCCAGATCCTGGCCGGTGACATGCAGCTGTCTGATGTTGCTCAGAAGATTGAAGGCCAGCCCAACCTGCGTGTTGTGCCCGCCGGACGTATCCCTCCCAACCCCTCAGAGCTTTTGGGTTCCCAGCGTATGAAGGCCTTGATGGACTACCTCAAGGATGACGCTATGGTGATCATGGACGCCCCGCCGCTACTGCCGGTTACCGACGCTGGTCTGCTTTCGGCCCTGGCCGACGGCGCCATCTTGGTCATGGAGGTGGGTGGCACCTACAAGGAGCAGGCCCGTCTGTGTGGCAAGATCTTCAAGCAGGTTGACGGCCGTCTGCTGGGTGTTGTGCTTAACCGTGCTTCACGTCGTAACCTCGGTAGCGTTTACTACGGTTACGGTTACGGTGGCTACGGCCAGAACTACTACTACTATGAGGAAGACGAGAAGCGTAAGCTGCTTGGCTTCATCCCGCTGCCTGGTCACCGCAAGCGCAAGCGCGACAACCAGATCGTCTCCATCCAGGAGGAAGAGGTCCACCCTCTGCCTAAGGACAAGCAGAGCCGCCGCGCTTCCCGCCGCGCCGCCCGCACCGAGGCCCCGGCCCAGGTACCTGCTCAACTGCCTGCCGCCACCATGACGGCCGCTCCCGAGCCTGCCCGGCGCGTTAGCACGGTGGTTAACCCTGAGCCGGTAAGCGTACCTTCTGTGCAGGACTCTGCTGACGACACCGCCACCACTGAGGCTGTTGCCAGCCCGGTAAGCACCGGTATGCCGTTGCCTACTGCCTCCATCAGCCAGCCGGTGGGCGAGGAAACTGCCGTGCAGACCTCTGCTGCCTTCGGTGCCCCGCAGGCTAGCGTGCCCACGCGCCGCTCGCTGCGTGAGCGTCGCAATGGCTGATAGCTAATACAACAAGGGTCCCGGCTTAATGCCGGGGCCCTTTTGTTTAGCCTTCTAAAGCCCAGTAAAGCTCAGCGCTAAAGCTTAGAGAACTGCCAGGATTTCGGTTACGAACACTAGGGTGTCGCCGCCCTTAATACCGGCCTGAGGTACGCCACGGGAGCCGTAGCCTAGCTCGGAGGGGATGGACAGCAGCACACGCGAACCTACGCGCTGACCTACCAGGCCCTCGTCCCAACCACGGATAACCATGCCCACACCAATCTGGAAGCTCAGCGGCTGGCCACGGTCAAAGGAGTTGTCGAATACCTGACCATCCCAGATCTGACCCAGGTAGTTGCACACAATGGTGTCGCCGGGCTCAACGATCTGGCCGTCGCCGGCGTCGAGAACCTGAATCTCTAGGTCAGTGGGGGCTTCAGCGTCGGGGAAGGTGAGGGTGGGCTTGGTGCCTTTGCTACCGGAAACGGTAGGAAGTGGTGTTGCAATCATGGTTTAAGTTTAAGGGTAACCAATGCCTCAACGTATGTTTCTACGCCTGAAGTAGAATGGACGCGTTCCCGTTTTTATCACGCTCGTTTCCCCAACAAGGTTTGCGTTTTCTTGAGGATGTTTTGTGGCTCCCAACACTGGCATAGTTAATTTACCTAGGCTAACTAGCCTGCGTTTCTTTGCTGCATCAGGTGTATTCATGTATCACCTGTGCCGTATTTATCCAGGTATGCCGCTTAAAGCTACGTCCACTGTGGGCTATGTTGGGGTTGCATTTTTCTTTGTGCTATCAGGCTTTGTACTGACCTGGTCCACCCCTATCTATAACGGTGTGGAGGCCAAACAGTTTTGGATTAAGCGTGTAGCGCGTGTATATCCCTCGCACCTGGCGATGATGGTTATCGCGTTGTTATTGCCGGCCAGGCCGTTGCCGCTGACCTGGGTTGCGGTACCTCCCAACGCGTTGCTGGTGCAATCTTGGTTCTCACCTAATGACATTGCTTTTGGGGTAAACGCAGTTAGCTGGTCTCTGTCTTGTGAGGCTTTCTTCTACCTGTGTGCACCGCTACTGATCAGCGTGCTAAACGCACTTAAGCCCTTGCAGCGTTACCTAGCCGCTGCTGCTGGCGCGGGTGTGGCCTGGAGTATCGGTCTGGTGCTGGCAGCCAATGGGTTTAACGTTTACGCCTACCACTTGCCGATTGTGCGTATCGGTGAATTCATTATCGGTATTGCTTTGGCTTTGGCTCTGCGCGACGGCGTGCGCTTGCCTTTTAGGAGCGTGTGCCTTGCAGGGGTGACCACCGCTGTGATGGTGATGGTTTGCCTGCGCACCGGGCAGCTAACTACGGTTAGCGGCATTTTGATGGTGCCCGCCTTTGCCTGGCTGATTTACGCCTGCGCGCAAGCTGACTTGGATGGGGTACGCGGCGTGCTGCGGCTGAAGCTGTTAGAGCACTTGGGTATTACTTCTTTTGCTTTTTACCTGGTGCACGAATTAGTGCTCCTAAACCTCAAACCGCTGCCCTGGCCGCATGGTTCAAAGCTGGTTAATCTGGCGACTGTAATCGTGCTTTGGGTTATCTGCCAGACGGCGGCCGAACTGTTATACCGTGGAGTTGAGCGTCCTGCGCAGCGTCGTATTCGTGCGTGGGCGGCAGCACATAAGGGGAAGAATGAAACAAAGGCTGGGCATTATTCGCTACAACCTGGGCGTGCTAGTGGACAAGCCGGAACGCCCGGCACTGGTGTGGATGATGCTGGGAACGGTACTAGTGTCACTGGCGGACACCGCCTCGATTCTGCTGGTAGCGCCGCTGGCGCAGGCAATGACGGGGCAGTGGCGCAGCGGAGCCGCCGGGACCGCCGCTAGGCTTCTGGGTGTAAACAGCCAGAGTGAGCTGATAGCTGTCTTAGCTGGAGCGGTTATTGTCGGCTTCATCGTTAAGGATCTGCTCTCTATTTTGGTGCAGTGGTGGAGCCTTAAGGTTTCCTCTAACCTGCGCTACAAGAGCGCTATTGAAATCAGCGAATACTATCTGCGCCTGCCTTACTCTAAGCACGCCTATTTAGGGTTGGCGGTAATTCTAAATAAGTCTGGTCAGAACGTGACCATGGCTTATAGCGGTTACCTGTTTGGCACTATCACGCTGGCTACCCAGATTTTTGCGGTTGTCAGTGTGGTGGGTGCATTGCTGATTGCTGCCCCGGTGGCTACCGCGATTTTGGCGCTGTTTGTTGGCCTGTTTGGCTGGCTCTTCCTGCGTAAGGTGCGCCCGTTAAATGAGCGCCTGGGCGCGGAAGAGGTGGCCGCTAATGAGCGCTCGTTCAGGGCTTGCTTTGACGCTTTTGGCACCATTAAAGAAACCCAGCTGCGTAACGCCTACGACTTCTATCTAGAGCGTATTGATGAGGCTTCAGCTAAGCTGCGCGACATTAGCATTCAGAAGGGTTTCATCGCTTCACTGCCTAAGCAGCTAATTGAAATTGTGTTCATGCTGGCACTAGCCATCGTGTTTGCTTTTACTGCTTTTGTGGGTGACAGCCAGTCGCTGCTGTCATCTATGGCGGTATTGCTAGCGGCGGCTTTCCGCGTGCTACCCACTGCTGCCGGTATGCTGGGCACCTTGGCTACTATCCGTCAGGCCGAGCCGGCTACGCGCGAATTTATTGCCTCTAAGCTGGCGGCCCGCTCACAGATTAAGAGCATGGAAATTGTTAGCCGCCAGGAGGTCACCCCGCTGGTTCTGCGTAAAGAGCTAGAGGTGCGTGACGTGCGTTTCCGCTATGACGACGACGCCCCTGAGGTGCTTAAGGGCGTAAACTTGCGTATTCCCTTTGGCACTAAAGCTGCTTTTGTGGGCTCCTCGGGTGCCGGTAAATCTACTTTGTTGGATCTGCTGATGGGTCTGCAGGTGCCCACCAGCGGTGAGATCCTGATTGACGGCGCCGACATGCGTGAAAATATTTACGGCTGGCAGTCCAACATTGGGGTAGTGCCCCAGAACGTGTTCATCACTGACCGCACTATTGCCGAGAATATTGCTTTCGACCAGCGCCGTGAGGATATTGACCCCGAGCGGGTGCGTGAGGCTTTGGAAGGTGCGCGCCTGTGGGAGTTTGTTTCTAACCAGCCTGAGGGTATCTGGTCTGAGTTTGGTGAGCAGGGCCGACGTCTGTCTGGTGGACAGTTGCAGCGTGTGGGTATTGCCCGCGCCTTGTATCGCCGCCCTAACCTGCTGATTTTGGATGAGGCCACTAGCGCCCTAGATAACGAGACCGAAGCGGAAATCGCTGAAACTATCGATAATCTAAGCGGTAAGATCACCGTGATTATTGTGGCTCACCGCCTGTCCACCATTCGTAATGCGGATCAGATCGTGTTCCTGGCTAATGGTGTGGTTGACGGTATCGGTAGCTTCATTGAGCTGCAGGAGCGCTCTGAGGGCTTCCGTAACCTGGTTAAGTTGGCGGCGCTAGAGCAGGCCTAAAACCAGAGCAAAATAAGGCCAGCTACTTAGCTAGTGGCAGCCATAAAAAAGTTTGTGCCCCAGAAGTTTCTGGGGCACAAACGCATATTAGCTGTTTAGTTCGCCTGACTCGTTCCAGGTCTTCCAACGTAGCGGGTGGGCTTTAACCATGGGGCCGTTGGCAGCAAACTGGATGCGCTCGTCGGGGCGCCCGTGGCTGATGTTTTCCCAAACTTCAAGGATTTCAGCGTTGGATAGCTTTGAACCAGCCTCCCAGTGTGGGGAGAACCAGCTCAGGTCCTCGCCGGTTAGCGCGGTGGCGGCGCTACCTTGACGTACCTTACGGGCTACCTGCTCGGGGGAGCGGTATTGGGCGTGGGCGATCTTTAGGCCATGGCTGGTGGCGCCTACCCGCAGGGCATAGTGGTTGCCGGGGCCCATCTTTAGCCAGCGGTGTGAACGCACGGCCACTTTGCCGGGGAAGGAGGGTTTGGTGTCCACAATGAATTCGGCATTGATCAGGTCTTTAGGGCCGGGCGTGGTGGGCACCATGTGTAAAAAGTCGGCGTAAATCATGTCTGCGCTTTGGGCGCGCAGATAGTCTGCCAGCTTACCTTCGGGGGCGAACCAGAACTCGTCGCCGTCGAAGGGAATAATCCAGTCAGCCCCTGCCCGCCAAGCCGCATGGCACATGTAGGTCATTTTTTCAGCCTGAATATGTGCCGGTTCGCGGTCTCGGGCTATGTGCACGCGACCGGTTTTGAGGGCGAATTCTTCTAGAATTTCCGGGGTGTCATCGGTGGACATGTTGTCGCCAACAATGATGTGGCTGATGCCCTGCGCAAATAGGTGCTCAATGACCAGGGGCAGGATATCTGCCTCGTTTTTAACTAGCGTTACGCCCCAAACTTCGCCTTCTTTACGACGACGACGCGGCAAGTTAGGTAGCTGCATATGTTTTATGGCCCGCATCTGCGCGGGTAGGCTGCGATGCTTAATAAAATCTTTGCAAACCCAGCTGGCCTGACCCAGATCTTGGCGTAGTGACATTAGCGTCCTAAGGTTGGGGTGGGAAAGTGTCACGAGGAAAAACGTGACTATACCGTTGATAGTATAGATTGGTTTCCATCCCACTTATAGCCCTTGAGAGGTTGGCGCTATGTTGGACTATGGCAGATTCGTCTATAAGTCGCGTGTGTGGGCAGGCTATGCGAACCGAGCAATTAAACGTAGCTTTTCTACTCAGCAGGTAAATAAACGACGCGAAATTTTAAGTTCTCGCCAGGTGCCTGACTTCCCAGTGACTCCAGGTGCGGTTATGGCCGTAACCATGGTTAAGGATGAGGCTGACATTATTGGCCGCGTCATCACCCACCTGCTGGAGCAGGAAGTGGACCGGGTGATCGTGGCTGACAATATGTCTAGCGATGACACCCCCCAGATTTTGGCTGAGCTGGCCAGTAAATACCCGGTTACGGTGGTGCAAGATAACCTGGCGGCCTACTATCAGTCAGAAAAAATGACGGCCTTGGCTAAGTTGGCGCGCAATCACGGGGCTAAGTGGGTAATTCCTTTCGACGCCGATGAACTGTGGTTCGCCCCGGGCACCACCCTAGCTAGCTACCTGCGGGCCAGTGACAAGAAGCAGTTCCGCGCTGCTGTGCACAACGCTATCCCCACTGAAACCGCTGGGGTGTGGCGTCTTGATCAGCGGGCAGCGAGCCTGCCGAAAACTGCTGTGGCCACGCTACCTGGCATGAATATTTCTATGGGTAACCACTTTGTGGACCGCCCTGGTGAAACCGACGCCGGTATGCGCCTAATTCACTTGCCGTGGCGTTCGCTAGAGCAGATTGAACGTAAATCAACGCAGGGTTCTTTGGCGTTGCGTTTGGCTGAGCATGAGGGGCGCCTGGGGCGCCAGTGGCATGAGACTGAAACTGCTCTGGCGCGGGACGCCGCTGGGCTGTGGCAGGATTTGCTAAACGGTAACCCGCACCCGGCCCTGGACCTAAACTGGTCGGCAGACAGTGAGCTAATCACCTTAGATGAGCTACCTGCTTGGCCTTTTGCCCGCCCCTATGACATCACCGGCCCTAACCGCATTGAAGAGGTCAAATAGCTAGCTGCGCTGGCGCGGGCCGAGCACCCGTGAAAGCCTGCGACGTTGAGAAGCTTCTTAGCTGCGCTAGCGCGCGCCAAGGACTCTCTTAGCCGCGAGCGCTGCCAGCTGCCTGTAGGCTTTGCCCACCAGCTGCAAGCTAATAAAAACAAGTGGGGGGCGTACCTTTTAGGTACGCCCCCCACTGTGTGTTTGCTGCGCTTAATGCGCGTAGCGCTATTTGGATTAGTCGTCGCTGCTGAAGATAGCCAGCAGACGCAGAATCTCAATGTAGAGCCACACCAGGGTCACTACCAGGCCGAAGGCGCAGGTCCAGGCGTAGCGGCGAGGAGCGCCGGCGTTTACCAGCGACTCAGTGTTCTGGAAGTCGAGCACCAGGGACACAGCCGCCATAATCACGGCAATGGGGCCAATGATCAGGCCCAGCGGGATGCCCGCAACGGTCATGGAGTACAGGCCAAACTCGCCGCCCACCAGGCCGGTGAGCTGAAGCAGGAAGTTAACCATGGCGAAAGCGCCGTAACCGATCAGGGCAATCATGAAGATCTTGAGGAACTTACCCTGCAGACGGAAGTTAGCGAACTTGTACAGGCACAGCATTACTACGAACGTGGCCAAAGTACCCAGCACAGCCTGCAGCACAATGCCGCTGTAGCGGGTTATCTCGACGGCGGCAGAGAAGCCACCAAGCATTAGACCTTCAGCTAGGGCGTAGATGAACATCAGTACCGGTGAAGGCTCACGCTTGAAGGTGTTGATAAGACCGAAGATCAGCGCCCCAACAGCGCCGGTGCTGGTGACCATAACGGCGGTGCCCATGGCCTGTGCGCTCTGGGCCTGGTAGGCGTTAACCACCAGGTACCAGCCAAAAGCAGCGGTGATAACTACCGTTAGCAGCAGGGCGGCGGTACGCACAATGACGTCGTCGTAAGTCATGCGCCCGGTCTCTACAGCGGAGGCGGCGGGGGCAGCGTACTGCTGCTCAAGCTGGGCCTGGCTGTAGGGGTCGTAACCGGTCTGGCCGTAAGCATTCTGGTCGTAAGTATTTTGACCATAAGCGTTCTGGCCGTAGGGGGCACCATAGCCGCCCTGGTTAGGGTGGCCGGGGGTGTAGCCGGGCATGGTCGGATACCCGGCCGGGGTGGTTTGCTGCGCACCCTGCTTGAATACAGGGTTGGAGCTGAATACGGGGTTGGACATTAGCCCCATCTCCTTCCATTCTTTCCTGCTCCCAGCCTGCCACAATGAGGAGATTTAAGCTATTAACTCAGCTAGGGACTTATTCACTACGGGTGTTTTGGGGGCTTTTCTTTGCTCTCTCCTCCCTAAGTAGGAGACGGCGTACACCTTTAGTCTGGCCACTTTGCCGGCTAAGTTTCCTCACCTAGGCCGATAAAGCTGGGACAGTGGTTTCCTAGAATTTAAGTCGTAACAACGAAACCTAGAAAGGTTAAGCCAATGATTCAGGCGCGACACTTAACCAAGCGCTATGGCAACAAAGTGGCTGTAAACGATATTTCTTTCGACGTTCACCCCGGTAAGGTGACCGGTTTCCTGGGCCCTAACGGTGCAGGTAAGTCCACCACCATGCGCATGATTATGGGCCTTGACCGGCCTACCTCCGGCGCGGTGCGCGTAAACGGCCGCCCCTACCGTGATCTGGCCGCCCCGCTAACTGAAGTGGGTGCCCTACTGGACGCCAAGGGCCTGCACGGTTCACGCACTGCCCGAGCCCACCTCAAGCAGCTGGCACTTTCAAACGGTATTCCTACCCGCCGCGTAGATGAGGTGCTGGAATTTACTGGCCTTAGCGCCGTAGCCAACAAGCGAGTTCAGGGTTTCTCCCTGGGTATGGGTCAGCGCCTAGGTATTGCTGCTGCGCTGCTTGGTGACCCTGAGATTTTGATCTTCGATGAGCCCGTCAACGGCCTAGACCCTGAAGGTGTTATTTGGGTTCGTGAAACCTGCCGTCAGCTGGCTAGCGAGGGACGCACCGTGTTCATCTCCTCCCACTTGATGAGCGAGATGAGCCAGACCGCAGATGAGCTGATCGTTATCGGTCGCGGCCGCATTATTACCACCGGCCCGGTAGATAGCGTCATTGAAAACACTATCGCTGACCGGGTGCGCGTAGCCTCGCCCCAGGCTTCAACCTTGGCCCAGCTACTGCAACAGCAGGGTTGGCAGGCCAGCCCGGTGGAGCCCTCGGTACTAGAAACCACCGCCACCGATGCTATCCACGTGGGTGAGCTGGCCGCCGCTAACGGCATTGTGCTGCACGAGCTGACCACCATTAAGGCCTCCCTTGAGGACGCCTATCTAGAACTTACCGGCGACGCTGTCGAATACCGTGCTGGTGCCAACACCCCGCAGCCTCCGCAGGGGCCTGCTGGCCAAAACGTTTACCCCGCACCGCAGCGCTGAAAGCAAGGAGAGACAATCATGACTGCAACTAACCACAGCGCTAACCAGGGCCGCGTGCCCGCTCAGGGTGTTCCTGCCCAGCAAATGCCGACGACGGCGCCCGCAGCTTACGCACAAGCGCCCACAGCCGCCCAGGCAGCCCACGTGCAGGGCGCGCCGGTTCCCGCCCAGCAGGGTCAGGTGCTGCAGGCCCCACACGGCCAGGCACCGCAGGCCCCGCAGGGCCAGGTGCTGCAAGCCCCACATGGGCAAGTACCCGCCCAGCAGCGCGCCCCGCGCCGTCGAGTGCAAGCCAAGCAAACTTTCTTTAGCGTCTTTAGGTCAGAGTGGAGCAAACTAGCTTCGCTGCGCTCCACCTGGATCACCGCTGCCATTGCATCACTAATTACTATCGGTATTTCTGTGCTGATCATGGCTCAGTACTCAGGTATGAAAGGTTACGCCGACAAGGCTGCCAACTACCTGACGGTAGGCTCTTCCTTCGGACAGATTGCGGTAGCAGTGCTAGGTGCTCTGCTGATCACTGGCGAATACTCTTCAGGTCAGATCCGCTCATCCCTAGCAGCAGTGCCGCGTCGCGGCCGCCTGTTTGCTGCCAAAGCTTTAGTAGTAGCAATCTTTTCCGCGCTGCTAGGCCTGGTGACAGTGGCGCTAACCTACCTGCTCTCCCTGCCGATCCTGGGCGATAAGGCTGGCTCTCTATCAAGCCCCGAATACCTTGGCTTCTTCTGGGGTACTGCAATGGCCTTCGCCATTATCGGCCTGATGGCTATGAGCTTTGGTTATATCCTGCGCTCCACCGCCGGTTCTATCTCGCTGGTAGTAGTGCTGCTGTTCGTACTGCTGATTCCGCTAGGCCTGGCCGCCAGCAAATGGGAGTGGGTCCGATACATTACGGAAGTGCTGCCCAGTAGCTCTGCCGCAGCTGTGGCTGACCCCTACAACCTGCTTGAGACCCCCACCAAGCTGGACTACGGCGCAGTGATCGCTTCCGGTTACGCCTGGGCCATCATCCCGATGATTATCGCCTTCTTTGTGTTCAGCAAGCGCGATGCCTAAACAGCACTGATAATTCAGTACTAGGTATCTAATGCGGCACTTGCGCTGCTTAACGCAAGTACCTAAAAACTGGCTAAGGCGCCGCCCGGTAAGGGCGGCGCCTTAGCCAAGCCAGGGCTAGTAATTTCAATTGCGGTTAAGCTTTAAAGGAGTAAGCGTGGAAAAGTGGACAATGCGTAAAACCTGGCTAAACATCCTCGAAAAGCTTGGCGCCCGCCCAGCGGCCTCAATTAGCATCTGGCTGGTGTTTATAAGCGGCCTGCTCGCGCTAGAACTGCTGCTAGAAACCTCCGCCCACACCCGGATCGTGCTGTTGGTGGCCTATATCGTGCACGCCACACTGGGGGTAGTGGTGTGCATCTGCGCCTGGGCCTACCGCTACCAGGTGGCGCTGCTACGCAGTGAAGCCTCCCGCCAAGCCCTCGCCGGCCAGCAAGCCACCCTACTGGCCGCCGCCAATGAACGCAGCCGCATTGCCCGCGAAATGCACGACGTCGTCGCCCACTCCCTAGCCGTCATGATCACCATGTCAGACGGGATCGCCTCCACCATTGACCGCGACCCCAAAATGGCCAAAGAAGCACTCAACCTACTGGCTGAGACCAGCCGCAGCGCGCTCGCAGACACGCGCCGCCTAGTAGGGGTACTGCGCGAAGACCCGGCAGTTTCCGGCCTGGGCGGGGAGGTCACCCCCGCCGCCGGTATTGGTACCAGTGCAGCTGGCGGCGCTGGCGCGGCAGGCAGCGCGGGTGCCGGGGGATCCGCACTGGGCGCAGCCAGCCCTCAGAGCCTGGCCAGCTCGGGAGCGGCGCTGCAGGGGCCGGGCGTCTCCTCACCGGCTAACGCAGCGGCAAGTAGCGCGGATCTAGCCGCAAATACGACTTCGAGCGGCGTCGTCGCCCCAAAACTGCAAGTAAAAGAACTGCCGGTGCCAGAATTTGCCGCCCCGGGCACAATCGCCCCCGCCCACCCCAGCAGCGCCATCGCCAACCTACGTGAGCGTGAAGTGGAAGAAACCAGCCAGGATACGGGCGCGCCCCTGGCCCCCGCGCCAGAAAGCAAAGACCTAGCCGCCCTGGTGGAGCGCTTTAAAGAAGCCGGGATGCCTATCAGCTACGAGCACCGGGGTGAGCCGCTACCAAACGACGCCAATTTACAACTGACCATTTACCGTATCGCCCAAGAAGCCCTGACCAATGTGCTGCGCTATGCGCCCACCACCAAACGTATTACCGTGCGCCTGGCACGGCGAGTAGGTTGCGCCGAGCTGTGGGTAATTAACGCCGCTGCCCCCGGCTCGCCCACCATGCACGGCTCCGGCAAGGGCCTGATTGGGATGCGTGAACGCGCCGCCGTCTACTCCGGATCAGTGCAGGCTGGGCCAGTTGACGGTAACTGGCAGGTGTACGCTATTTTGCGTTGGCAGGAAGACACCTTGGAGGAACTCAAATGGCAGCTGCCGGTATGATCCGCGTGCTTTTAGCTGATGATCAGGCACTTATCCGCATGGGTTTTCGGATGGTGCTAGATGCTGAGGCGGATATTGAAGTGGTGGGTGAGGCGGCCGACGGCGCTGCAGCTATCACTCAGGCTAAGGCGCTTAACCCTGACGTCGTACTAATGGATATCCGTATGCCGGGGGTTAACGGGATTGAGGCTACCGCCGAAATTACCCGCAGCCTAAGCACCAAAGTACTTATCCTGACCACCTTTGACTTGGACGAATACGCCTTTGGCGGGCTGCGGGCGGGGGCTAGCGGGTTTTTACTTAAAGACACGCGCCCAGCTGAGCTAATTGAAGCTATCCGCACCGTGGCCAGCGGTGAGGCGGTGGTTTCGCCGCGTATTACCCGGCGTATGCTGGAAATGTTTGCGGGCCAGCTACCTAGTGGGGCTACCGCTAGCGGGCAGGTAGATCCGCGTATAGCCTCCCTAACCCCGCGCGAAACAGAAATTTTACGCCTGGTGGCGCGCGGCATGTCCAATGCTGAAATTGCTGCTGAACTGGTGGTTTCCGCAACCACCGTGAAAACCCATGTGGGTTCAGTGCTAGCCAAGCTAGGGGTGCGTGACCGTGTGCAGGCTGTGGTGGTGGCCTACGAGACCGGTTTGGTTAGTTAATTTTTAGTAGCTAACTGAGTAAGCGGCTTCACCGCGCTAAATGCTTGGGATTTAGCGGCCAAACCGATAGGGTAAGGGAGTTAAACCTGGCGAGGGACATGCGCAAACCGTGCGTATGCATCCGTGATCGACGTGGTAGTGCTTTGGTGCTGCACGCGTTGAGGCGTCCCAAGCCCCAAGCATTTGGAGAAAATCATGGCTAAGGCTTCCAAGATTTCCGCAACCCTACGTACCAACTTCGGTAAGGGCTTCGCCCGTCGCGCCCGCGTGGCCGGCCAGGTTCCCGCCGTTGTTTACGGCCACGGCACCGACCCCAAGCACGTCCTGGTTGACGGTCACGAGTCCTACATGGTTCTGCGTGGCACCTCTAACGCTCTAGTAGAGCTAAACGTTGAGGGCGAGAAGATCCTGACCATCGTTAAGGACATCCAGCGTCACCCGCTACGCACCGGCTTCCAGCACATCGACTTCATGATCGTTAACCGCTCTGAGAAGGTTAGCGTTGAGGTTCCCGTGGTAGTAGTCGGCGAGGCTGCCCCGGCCACCATGCACACCATCGAGCTGGCTCACCTGAGCGTGTCCGTGCCCGTGGTTGACATCCCCGAGTCCATCGAGGTTGACGTTACCGGCCTGGAGGCTGGCACCATTATCACCGTGGCTGACCTGAAGGTTGCCGACGACGTCGAGATCCACAACGAGGCTGAGCTGCCCGTGGTCAATGTTGCCGCCAACGAGGAAGAAGCCCCTGAGGAAGAAGAGGCTCCCGCCGAGGCCGCCACTGAGGAAGCTGCTGAGTGAAATTAGCTGCTAGCTAGCACTGCGGGCCGCGACGCGAAAGCGTTGCGGCCCTAGTGTTTTTAGGGCGGCGGCTGGGTTTAGTTTCCGGTGTGCAAGCGCATTTGAGCTTTGGCTAGGCCTAAAGTCACCACTTCTTCAACCGCATCAGCGGCTTGCTCTAAGGTAGTGGCCCATTGGGTTAGCGTCGCTTTGGGGAAGTCGGCCAGCACAAAGTCGGTTACGCTTTGACGCCCAACCGGGCGCCCAATACCAACGCGCAGCCGCGCATAGTCGCGCGTGCCCAGCGCCGTCGAGATAGATTTCAAGCCATTATGGCCGTTCTCCCCACCCCCAAGCTTTAGCCGCAGCTCATGCTCAGGGATATCCAGCTCGTCATGAATAACCAGTAGGTGATCAGGGGTGATGCTGAAATACTGCATCAGGTTCTTAACCGGCCCGCCGGAAGTGTTCATAAAGGAGTTGGATTTAGCCAAAATTGCCTTCGGCCCCGGCGCTCCACCCGGTAGCATCCCCATACGCACCTGGGCAATACGCGCCACCTGACGGTGATTCACGAATGAGCCCCCCGCGCGCCCCGCCAACACGTCAAGCACCATTTGCCCAACATTGTGGCGGTTACGCAGATAGCGGGCCTCGGGGTTACCTAAACCTACAATCAGCCAGCTCTCGCTCAAGCGCGTCACTCCACTACCTGTAGCAAACCGGCAGCCAGCAGCGTGTCCACGGTTTCATCCACTAGGTTCCAAGATTTGCGGTGCTCGCCCAGGGCGGCGACGACGTCCGCGTGGATTTCTGCCAAAGTGTGCGGAATAGGGCAGGCCATCCAAGCGGCCGCACCGGCGCCGTCGAGAAGTACCGGAACCGTGCCCACCAGTACCACCGTTTGCCATTCAGAGTAGATAGCATCAGTGAAGGGGGCGCGCACCAAACGGTCAGAGTCCCCCAGGGAGGTGCCCATGGAAGAGCTAGTCAGCTTCAGGTTCACGTCACCAGTGCCAGGAATATGCTGATAGCTGGGCGGATCTGCTGGGTGCTCCAGGAGCTGCTTGAATAGCTCGCCGCATTCGGCCTGGTCACTAAAGCTTAGCTGCCAGGGACCACCGGCCAGGGTTAAAGCGCGCGCCAGGGCCAGCAGCGGGTTAGGCAGCAGATAGAAGGAAGAAGTCTGGGCAATGAACTTAGTTAGTGCCTCAGCTAAGGTTAGCGGCTCTAGCTTGTTGCCCTGGCTGACTCGCTCAGCGATTAGCAGCGCAGCCATACGCAGCGGCTCGCCGGCAAAAGTTAACTCAGTGGCAGGGGTAATACCCAGCTCAGCCGGGGAGTGGTCACCTTTAACGGTTGGCTCCTGGGCATCTACCAGGGAAATAGGCTTGGGGTAGGGGTAAACCTTTAGGGTTTCAGGGTCAAAACCTAAACACTCATCGGTTACGTAGTTGAACTGGCCAGCTAGGCGGCTAGTAAAAGTGGATTTACCGGTTCCTGACGGCGCAGCGATGCCGATTACATCCCTACTTCCAGGCACCTGCAGCCCCGCTGCGTGCAGCATAAGTAGGTTGCCGGCCTGGGCCTGGATAGCGATATGGGTGATGGCTTGGGAGAAGGCGTAGCTGGCCTGACGCGGCTCAGTAGGAATCCCGAAACGGTCCCAGCCTTCAGGTACCGGGGATGTGGTGTCATCCTCTGGCACTACCTGCAAACGGATCGGGTTGTCAGAGGGCTCCTGGTCAGTGTCAGGTTTTACCTCGCTATGGCGCCAAAGCTCGGCTAGGTGCGCAGCTAGGCCCGCGTCTAGGCTGGTTAGATCCAGTTCAAAGTCGAGGCCGAAAGTGTGAATTCGCAACCGATGCTCCCACATTTCATTGTTACTTCTACTTCACTAATGATACCGTGAAACGAAGCTAGTATCGATCTGCGCTAAATCGTGTCCCCATATCGTTTAGCGTGTGCCCAAAATCGGAGAATTAATGACTGATAAAAACGTTGCTAACTCCGATTCTAGGGATCCAGGGTTGGATGCCTTTGAATCAAAGTTGGAATCGGATAAGCCGCTGTTTGATAGCTCTGACCCGGTAGATTACGCGGCCGCCAGCGAGGCTGTGCACGGCTCTGGTCACCATTCTTCACACCACGGCAATCACCACTCTCACCATTCTTCTAGCCGTCACCACTCTTCTTCCCGACGTCGCCGCTCTAGTTCCAGCCGTAGTGGCGCGGCTGGCAGTGGGGCTCGTGCTTCTTCACGTTCAGGCTCATCTCGTTCGGGTTCGTCTCGCTCAGGCTCTTCGCGTCATCATTCTTCAAGTCGGCACCACTCTTCTTCCCGACGTCGCCGCAGGGGCCTACTAGGCTGGTTTGGCCGCCACAAGGTGGTCACCGCCTTTATCGGTGTTTTCGCTATTTTCGCACTGATTTTGTCTGGTGCCCTGGCTTGGCTTTTCTTCTCTTTGGGTAGGCCTGAAACGATTAGTAACGTTTTCCCTGACGAATCTACTCGTCCGGCGGCTGCCCAAACCACTAAAGGCAAGCCGGTTACCTTCCTGCTGCTGGGTTCAGACTCGCGTATTAGTGCCGGTAACCCCTCAGACTGGAAGGTAGGTGCGCAGCGTACTGACGCCATCATGCTGGTGCAGCTATCGGGTGACCGTAAGAGTGCCAATGTCATGTCTATCCCGCGTGACTCGTGGGTGGAGATTCCCGCTAACGACGTCGTCGGACATGCTTCTTACGCAAAAATTAACGCAGCTTTCTCATGGGGCGGACCTAAGCTGTTAATTCAAACCGTAGAAAAGCTGACGCAAATTCGTATTGACCACTTTGTATTAGCTGACTTTTCTAGCTTCGAGGCGCTTACCGATGAGTTAGGCGGGGTTGACTTGACACTGTCTCAACCTTTGGACTTAACAGGTAAGCAAAATGCGGCAAACTCGCCAAATGTATTGCCAGCCGGGCCACAGCACCTAAACGGTAAGCAGGCACGTATTTTCGTGCAGGAACGCTACACTGTGGCGCGCGGCGACTTTGACCGTATTCAGCGTCAGCAGGCCTGGATGCGCGCAATTTTGAAGGCGCTAGTAAACCGCGACACGCTCACTGACCCGGGCAAGCTGGTGTCTTTCGTGAATGTGGTTACCAAGAACCTAGCGGTGGATGAGGGCCTAACTACCAGCGAGATGATTTCGCTGGGACGCTCAGCTAGCTCAATTCGCCCAGCCGATGTGCACTTCTTCCAGGCGCCGGTAACCGGTACGGGCACAAGCGCTGACGGCCAGTCGATCGTTAACCTGGACCGCAACAAGCTCACAGAGGTATGCCGGGCTTTCAACTCTGACACGGTTTCTGAGTACGTCTCCCAAAACGGTCAGAACTTGGACATGCTGCAAGAAGTAGTGCGTTAAATCGCCTCGAGCGCAACTAATAGTTTTTGACTCACGCCCTGGCCGTGGGAGACTAGGACCTAGATAGTGTGTGGGCTGCTCTGCACCGTGCAAAGGCGTGCGCCACACGCCTGGAGCGAGGAATTAGATGATCTACCGCAGTGCCACATCCACTATGGGCCGCAATATGGCCGGTGCTCGCGCGCTTTGGCGCGCCACCGGGGTCAAAGACTCTGACTTCGGCAAGCCCATTATCGCCATCGCCAACTCCTTCACCCAGTTTGTACCCGGACACGTGGGGCTGCGTGATGTTGGCAAAATCGTGGCTGAGCAGATTGAAGCAGCTGGCGGTATCGCCAAGGAATTCAACACCATTGCCATTGATGACGGTATCGCCATGGGCCATGAGGGTATGCTCTACTCGCTGCCCAGTCGTGAATTGATCGCTGACAGTGTGGAATACATGGTGCGCGCTCACTGCGCTGACGCCCTGGTGTGTATCTCTAACTGTGACAAGATCACTCCCGGCATGTTGATGGCTTCGCTGCGCCTAAATATTCCCACCATTTTTGTCTCTGGTGGGCCTATGGAGTCGGGTAAAAGCTACATTGACGGCCAGATCCGCAAACTGGATCTGATTGACGCCATGATGGACGCCGCCGACCCTACCGTTTCGGACGAAACCATTAGCGCCATTGAACGCGCTGCCTGCCCCACCTGCGGTTCTTGTTCGGGTATGTTCACCGCTAACTCCATGAACTGCCTGACCGAGGCGCTGGGCTTGTCGCTACCCACCAACGGCTCGCTGCTGGCCACCCACGCTGACCGTAAAGCCCTATTTGAGCAGGCCGGCCGTCAGATCGTGAAGATCACCAAGGCCTACTATGAGCAAGATCAGGCCAACTTGGCCCCGCGTGCCATTGCCACCAAGGCTGCTTTTGAAAACGCCATGAGCCTAGACATTGCTATGGGTGGCTCCACCAACACCGTGCTGCACCTGCTAGCTGCCGCCCAGGAGGGCGAGGTGGACTTCCACATGGCAGATATTGACCGCCTCTCGCGCCAGGTGCCGCATCTGTGCAAGGTGGCTCCTTCCACCAACCTGTACCACATGGAAGATGTACACCGCGCCGGTGGCATTATGGGCATCCTAGGTGAGCTAGACCGAGCCGGGCTGCTACACACTGACACCACCACTGTGCTGGACACCACCTTGGGTCAGCAGCTGGAAACCTACGACATTATGCGCCACCCCAGCGAACAGGTACGTGACCGATACCTAGCCGCCCCCGGCGGCGAGCGCACCACCCAAATGTTCTCCCAAGCTAACCGCTTCAGCGAGCTAGACACTGACCGCGCTGGCGGCTGCATCCGCGACCTAGAGCACGCCTATTCTCGTGACGGCGGCCTGGCGGTACTGTTCGGCAATATCGCTGAAAAGGGTTGCATTGTTAAAACCGCTGGTGTGGACGCCTCGATCTTGACCTTCACCGGCCCGGCGGTGGTGTTTGAAAGCCAGGAGGACGCCGTCGAAGGCATCCTGGGCGGCAAAGTTAAAAGCGGCGACGTCGTCATTATTTCCCATGAGGGACCACGCGGCGGCCCGGGTATGCAGGAAATGCTCTACCCCACCACCTACATCAAATCTATGCACCTGGGTAAGGAATGCGCGCTACTAACTGACGGGCGTTTCTCCGGCGGCACCAGCGGCCTGAGCATTGGGCACGTCTCGCCTGAGGCGGCTGCCGGCGGCCTGATTGGTTTGGTGCGCAGCGGTGACGTGATTGAGATTGATATTCCGGCCCGCTCTATCCGCGTGGATCTAAGCGAGGCAGAAATCGCCCAGCGTCGCGCCCAGGAGGAAGCTCGCGGCGCTGCCGCCTGGACCCCGCACCACCAGCGTGCTCGCCACGTGTCGGCGGCCCTGCGTGCCTACGCCATGCTGGCTACCAGCGCAGACCTGGGCGCTGTGCGTGACCGAGCCAAGTTAGGGCTATAACAGTAGCTGTCCATGCGCCACAGTAGTTGTTTGGTGCAAACAAGCGCCCCGCTACTTGCGGTGGCGGCGACGTCGAGAGATGGGGAAATGGGCCAAGACGAGCAGAGCTTGTGGAACGGTGGCGACTACCTGCGGGCGGTGCTACGTGCGCCAGTGTATGAGGTAGCCGAACACACGCCGCTAGAGCCGATGCCTGCCATTAGTGCGCGGGTAGGGCACCCAGTGCTGGTTAAACGCGAGGACCGCCAGCAGGTGCACTCTTTTAAGATCCGTGGCGCGTATGCGCGTATGCGTCAGCTCGACGCCGCTGCCCGCGCCCGTGGGGTGGTCACGGCTTCTGCTGGTAACCACGCCCAGGGGGTGGCGCTGTCTGCACGCACTATGGGGATTACGGCTTCTATTGTTATGCCGGTGATTACCCCGGTGATTAAGGTAAATGCGGTGCGCGCCTTGGGTGGCCAGGTAATTTTGCATGGCCGCACTTTCGACGACGCCGCCGCTCACGCCCGTCACCTGGCTGAAACTGAGGGGCTTGAGTATATTGCGCCTTTCGATGACCGCTGGGTGATTGCTGGCCAGGGCACTATTGGCTTGGAGCTGATTCAGCAGGATGCGGCCCTGACCCACGTGTTCGTGCCCGTGGGCGGTGGCGGTTTGGCAGCTGGCATTGCGGTGGTGATTAAGCAGCTGATGCCGCAGGTGAAAGTGATTGCGGTAGAGCCTGAGGATTCTAGCTGTCTGGGCGCCGCTATTAAGGCTGGTCAGCCGGTCACTTTGGAGCGCATTAGTGCCTATGCCGAGGGCGTGGCCGTTAAGCGCATAGGGGATGAAACTTTCCGCCTGTGTAGCCGCTACCTGGATGATTTGGTGATTGTTAGCTCCGATGAGATTAGCGCTGCGGTTAAGGATCTGTTTGAGGATGTGCGTGCGGTAGCTGAACCAGCCGGGGCGGTGGCTTTGGCGGGGCTTAAGGCTTATGCCGCCAGCCATGAGCTGCCCGAAGATGCCCGCCTGGCTTGCATTTTGTCGGGCGCAAACTTGAACTTCCACTCGCTGCGTTACATCTCTGAACGGGCCGAGCTGGGTGAACGCCGCGAAGCCCTGCTGGGGGTGACTATCCCTGAACGTCAGGGCGAATACCTGCGTTTTTGCAAGCTGATTGGGGATCGGGCGGTTACTGAGTTTAACTACCGTGTGGCCGGGGAAAAGGCCCATATTTTTGTGGGTTTAGCCCTGAGTGGGGGCGACGCCGAACGTGGGCAGATCCTTAAGCTGCTGCGTGGGGGTGGCTATGAGGTGGTTGACCTAACTGAGGATGAAGTAGCTAAGCAGCATGTGCGCTACATGGTGGGTGGCCGTCCGCAGCGTGAACTGCGTGAATCGGTGTTTGCTTTTGAATTCCCTGAGGCCCCTGGGGCGCTACGCGATTTCCTAGTGCAGCTGGGGACGCGCTGGAATATCACCTTGTTCCATTACCGCTCTTACGGCACTGACTATGGGCGTGTACTGGTGGCATTTGAGAACGTGGCTGGCGACGAGTTGTTTGCCCAGCATGTGCAAGACCTGGGCTATGAGTGGCACGAAGTTACTGATTCGCCCGCATACAAGCATTTCCTGGCTTAAAAACTAGCCAGTTGCAGCCTAGATGTGGGCCGGCCCTTTTCGGGCCGGCCCGCGTTGCTTTAGATTGTGCAGCTTAAAAATCTAGCCGTACAGCGCATATGAGGAGAAACTCAGTGTCTATAGATGTTGGGTAAAGCTCTTATACCTCTAGAATGAAGTTAGGGCAGCACCCCATGCTGTCGTTTTGCCCAGAGGGATTGCTTCCTATCCCTAGTTCCCAGTGGTCCCAGGAGAATTGAATATGTCTGTCCCCTCCTCGCTTAGCGGTGCGCGCACTTCCCGCCGCACCTTAATGAAAGGTGCAGCTTGGGCTGTGCCTGCAGTGACCGTAACTGCACCCGCATTGGCGGCCAGCATGTCTAGCTGCATCAGCAGTGAGGTTGCCGATGACATTGAAAAGATTTTTGCTGCCCACAAAGCTAACCCTGCCAAGTACCCGGGTCAGAACGCTATGGCTGGCGCTGTGTTGGAAGGCTGGATGGCAGCCCCCGGTAGCATTGCTGGTGAGCTAGCTAACCCCTCCTTCTTCAAGCTGCGTAACAAGGGCTCCAAGACTTTCCAGTTCAGCAAGTACCCGCTGAACTTTGAGTTTGGGGTTATGAACGTAGCTACCTCACCGGCTATGAACAACACTCTGGCGGGTAGCACGGTAGGTAACATTATTAAAGTCCATGTTAAGGACCCCTGGCAGCCGGCTGCCGCCACCGCAGACTATGTCAACAGTTGCGCGCGTCGTAGGGACCTAAACATCTCTACCTCGTACGGAACCTTCTATAACGTTGGCACCGGTAAGCGTATCCCGGGTATTAGCGGTGAAAATGACTTCACCTGCGCCACTGACTCGCACGGCACCCACTATGACATCATCCTGCACTACAACCGCGACCTGGCTCCCAACGCTATTGCGGAGGCTGCCAACTATCAGCTGCGTAGTGGTCTAACCACCATTGGTAAGCGTATTTACGTGGCTCTGGGCGCCCGCGTACTGGGCTTCGTGCCCCCGCAGTGGGATGACGTGGTGGCTTTCGCTAAGGCCCAGGATCCGCGCTGGACTAATGAAGACGACATCCGCGCCTGCTACTGGGCTGCTTACCAGGCTCGCGTAAAGCGTTGGAACACCGCCAAGCTGGCTAATGGCTCCACCGAAGCCCTGGCTGGCGCTGTCCTGAAGTACACCGGTTGGGCTAAGGGCCTCAACGGCGTGTTCAAGGACCTGGAGCCGGGTGAGTGGATCTGGTCCCACGAAACCGGTAACTACCTCACCGCTGGTTCGGAAGGTAACACCCCGCACCTGGGCACCGTCGTCGGCGACGACATCCAGTTCTGGCGCGGCAGGGTGGGCTCACCGCAGGTTAACCTGCAAAACCGCGACGGCGTGTTCTAAACGGAGTGTTCTAAGCAGCGTGCTTTAGGCGGCATGCTCTAAGCAAGCTACTCTAAAGCGCGTTCTAATCGTGTTTTAGCCTCCAGATTTTAGGGGCAGGCAGGGCCAGTTTTAGGATTTGACTCATGCCGGTTAGCTACAACGCCCAACAAAATCCCTATCTAGGGATTAACAGCTTGGCCACCATGCACGGTGACGCCCAATCTTCGGACGCCACCCCATTTGCTGGCCCAGGCGATCCGGGCGTAGGTGGAACCTGGAAAGTCACCTTCACTAACCACTGGGCTGCCTGCCCCACTATTTTGGCTGGCCAAGATGGCTACATTCAGGCCCTAATGACGCAGTTTTTGGGTTCTGACGCCAAAGTGCGCAAACCCAAGCTAGCCATTATTGAACCAGCCAGCGGCGCGCAGCTGGGAGCCATGGAAATCCCCACCGGGGCGCTGCTAGGTGGGGTGTATGCCTATCTGGACGCCGGCTCTAACCTGGTGATGGTTGACGGCACCAACGCCCTCACCTGGATTTCCCACAGTCAAGACGGCATGAAAGTGTGGGTGTCGCGGCGCATTGACCTAACCGACGCCATGAAACTTGAACCCAAGGATCACGTGGTGGGGATCGTACCCGACTGGCACGGACGTATCTGGGTGGCTTCAGAGCGCGGCGTCGTCGGCCTAATTGACCCTAAACGCAACGTGGTGCGCCTGACCAAACTGCAGCAATACTCACCCACAGAGCGCATCGACAACTCCATTTCCGCATGTCCGCAGGGGGTAAGCATTATTACCAGCTACGGCATCTACATGCTGGGCGCCGACGCCTCCACCTCCAAGCCGCGCATCATCTGGAGCCACAGCTATGACCGGGGCACTAAGCAAAAACCGGGGCAGCTTTCGCACGGCTCAGGGGCTACCGCAACTTTCTTTGGGCCTAACGGCTCGGACTATGTGATGCTTTCGGATAACGCGGATCGGCAAGAAAAACTTATTGTGTACCGCAGCGCCGACGGCAGCACAGTGGGGCAGGGGCCGCTGTTTACCCCGGGTGCTTCGGGCACGGAAAATTCCATGATTGGGGTGCAAAACTCGATAGTGGGGGCCTGCACTTTTGGCTACCCCTATGCGCAGTACCCCGACACTAAGCCCGCCTACCGCGCCCAGGTGGCGCCGGGTATGGAACGCTGGGACGTTAACGACGACGCCTCGGGCATCACCTTGAAATGGCGTAATAACGGGATTTACTCGGCGGCAGTGCCGCGCCTGTCTACCACCGATAACCTCATTTACACCTGTGAACGCCCGCGTGGGCCGGCTGGGGTGCTCACCGGCCCGGTGGTTTATGCCTGCGCGATCGATATGGATAGTGGTCGCGTGGTGCATCGGCAGCGTTTGCCGCGCCTGGCTAATCTTCTGGCTGGTGGCGACCCCTCCCAGATGGTGGGGGTTATTGATAAGCATGGTGTGTGGTGGCAGGGCACTATTGGGGGTATTTACCGCATTTCTCGCCACGGCGACGGCGTAAGCGGGGTGCAGGGGGCTAGCTCACTGCCGCTAGGGGCGGCTTTTGGGTCGGTTAGCAATGCGCTAGGGGCTGTGGGCGACGGCGTAGGGGCTGTGGGCGGTGGTGTAACTGGCGCGGTTGGCGTAGCTGGTGTGGCGGTTGGCGCCGGCGCGGTTGGTGAGGCTGGAGCTGGCCTGGACACCGATGCTGCGGGCGCCTTTGGTGGTGTCAGTGCAGTTGGCGGCGGGGTCGGAAAAGTTGCTGGAAAAGTGGCCGGAGCTGCGAAGCTAGACAGTGACAAGTTTTTGTCGGTGAGCCGGGTGCTGGTGGGTCTGGTGCAGGGGCGCGGGCATGGGGAACTTGGACATGGGCAACTGGGTCATGGCAGTCTTGGGGGCGGAGAACTTGGGACTGGCGGGCTTGAGACGGCCGCGAAAATTGCCGACGGCGTCGTCAACCCAACTGCCACAGCTCAAATTGCTGCAAATCAAGGCGCACTGCCCGGCAACAGCGAGGCCCTAAGCGCGGGCGGTAGCGAGGCCCTAAGCGTGGGCGGGGCTAATGCGGCGAGCGTGGAGGCACTGCTAGCCGAAGGGATCGTGTCTCAATGCGCCAAATGCCCGCCCTCAGCCGCCCTTATGGGCACATTCGGTGAAGCCTCAGTGAGTTTGCGGCTGATCAGCGCGGATGAGAGCGTGGTTGTGTCCAAGGAACGCGGGCGCTCAGCTAAATTCACCAATATGCCCAAGGCCTTAACCATTATTAACGATGGCAATACCGCTTGGAAGATGGGAAGTGAGTTTACTGTACGCAGCAGGCGCCTAAACAATTTAGGGCAGTCGTTAAGCAATAAAAATATCGCTAAAGAATACTATTTTAAGGCTGAGGTGGTACCTGCGCGCGGGACGGGTGTTAGCCCGGACCAGTCCGCCCCCCAACCCCAGTCCGTCACCCCGGCTGCAGTGGGACCTGGGCGCGGGGCTGGTGGCCAGAAAGACGCTGATCGAAGCGATGGTGCCGTGAAAGCTGCTGACTTGGAAGACGCCGGCCTGAAATTTGTGCGCCAAGAAGGGCACGATTCTATTTTGGCGCTCACTGCTGACTTGCCGGCGGGCAAAGCCATAACCGTGAACCTGTCCTGGAAGGTGCTGCGCGGCGCGGTGGAGCGGCCTAACGAGAAGTATCAGATCTTGGCGCTTAAGACAGTCGATGCAGATAAAAGCAGTTTCTTCCAGGTCCAGTCGCCGGAAGTACTAGCCACCAAGGGCTAAACGCCGCGCCGCACCATGCGCCCGGGTGCGCACTACCGCGCGCTGCGGCGACTGGGTGGCGTCAGTGCTCTAGATGCTCGTGGCCGGCATGGCGGGCGGTTTCAAGCTGGAAGGTGGCGTGATCAATTTCCACCGGGAAATGGTGGGCGGCGCATTCAGACAGGTCATGCACAATCAGGTCGCGCTCGGCGGCGGTGACCTGCCCATCCACCTGCACATGCGCGGTGAGCACCACCAGCCCCGAAGAGACGCTGGAAACATGCAGGTCATGCACGTTTACGACGCCGGGCAGACAACACATGTGTTGACGTAGTTCATCCAAATTAAGCTCGCTGGGGGTGGCCTCCATGAGGATCGCCGTCGAACGCTGCAACAGGTGCAGGGCGCGTGGAGCCATCAGGGCGGCAATGAGCAAGGAGGCGACGGCGTCGGCCCTACCCCAACCCGTTGCTAGCGCAATCAGAGCCGCCACAATAACCGCCACCGACCCCAGGGCATCGTTGGCCACCTCCAGGAAGGCGGCACGCATGTTGAGGTTGGCACCACGCCCACCAGCCAAAATAGCCAGGCTGATCAGGTTAGCCAGCAGGCCAACCACACCCATAACCAGCATGGGTAGAGGCTGCAGGGACTGGTTTTCCCACAGTCGCTCAACGGCCTCATAAGCCACGATCAGGCAGATAGCCAGCAACATGCCCGCTTGCAGGGCGGCGGCAATCACCTCCGAACGGGCCCAACCCCAGGTGTAGGCGTTGTCGCGCGGGCGCAGGCTCAAGTGGGCCGCCAGCAGGGCAATGACCAAGCCAGAGCTGTCCACCGCCATGTGTCCGGCATCGGCGGCCAGCGACAGGGAGCCAGAAATATAGGCGGCAATCAGTTCGCCAACAAACACCAGGGCGGTGACCGCCAGCGCGCCAATCAGGCGCTTGCGTGAAGAAGTGGCGTGGGAGTGGTCATGGCCATGGGAATGACTGTGAGACTTGGAGTTGGAGGCGCCGTGCGGTTGGGCTGTCTGGCCCGGCTGGGCGGCTTGGCCCGGCTGACCTGACTGGCAAGGGAGTGCATTAGCTTGCTGGCAGTGGGTACTCACGCGCAGAAATTCTATGACCGCTAGCGGCTAGATCAAAGCCCTAGTGAGACTGGCGGGTACATTCTATGTGTAAATCTTAAATACTACCAATAGTCGATCGGATCCGCAATTATAGTCAGGGTGTTCAAATCTTATGTCTGCATAAAACGCGTAGTGTAACGCATTTTCTATAAAGATAGTAGAAAGTCGGGGCAGCTTAAGTTGTTGGCGCAAGAATTGAGCTGTAGCCCACTTGTCGTATGTATTGACATGCGCTAGAGTTTATGATCGTGACGAATCGTACGGTACTTTATCTCGAAAGAGTTGCTTACTTTGGTGAAGCTCAGGTCTGACCGGAAAGGTCAAAGTGTGCTGCCTAGAGTTAGGGTTTAGGTGAAAGCTAAGAGTAAGTGCTCTGCTGAAAATCCTTGGCTAAAGGAAATCATTGAGGAAAGCGGGCGGTAAGTCCGAGTATGTGGGCTGCCTAGTCGCCTCGGCGCGCCACCACGTGGATGCACATGTAGGCGCCTCGGGACTTTGGTCCAACCATGTAGCATGATACCAAGCTAACATGAGTATGTTAATACAATGATATAAGCTGCGAGTGCAATAATAACAAGCTCTCGCAGCCATAACCGTCCGGAGAGGAGGTGAAAGCATGAAGATCGAAAACATCTATCCGGATGGGCGTAAGTTTGCCATGGAGGTTGACCCCAAAGTCATTTTAAGGTCCCTAAGCCTACTCATGGTCGCACTTCGCGTGTTGATGGTGGTCTTTTCCTAGCTCAGTAACACCATCTCTCGCAGTTAAATGTAGCATGTGTAGGTAAGCTGCTCAAGGTTTGGGTAGAAATATTATCTTATTCACTATCTGTATGCTTTGGGCGACAGCTCACCACTGCGTGTGCTATTAGCTGAGGGGAAACTGGTGTAGTCGGTAATCACCGGCTACACCAGGTTCCCCGCCCCGGTTGGGGCGGCGCAAGCGGGCCAGCTTGGTTTTAGTGCAGCTGCGTTGCAGCTAAAGCCAGCTTTACTCTTGGCGGGTCTGCTCGCGCAGCACCTGCTTGGTGATCGGGCCACAAGTTTCACTAGCCAAAATCACCAGCAAAGTGCCTCCCACCAGGCTGCCAAGCATCAGCAAAGCTCCCTGGCTCTGGAACATACCGCCACCCAACACTGGCGCGGTGAAAGCCAGGCCAACCATTGCAGCCCCAGAAGCCGCAAACATAGCCGGAATAATAGTTTCCAGGCGGCGCGCCGTCGTCAACAGCTGCAACGGAGCCCCCGCACGCATAAGCGAACGCAGCTCACCAGCCTGATCCAATACCCGCACCCCCTGGCCGATCGCGGTAGAAACCGCCGCCAGTGCATACACAATCCCCAAGGTGATGAACAGGCCCTGCAGCATGTCGTGGGCAAAAATCCGGGCCATCGCATCGTCAGAGCCAGCCGAAGCAGAGGCCCCCAACTGCACCACGGCCACCACAAAACTCACCAAAGCCACGCCACCCAGGCAGCGCCACAAGCTCTTGGGGTCATTCATGATGCGTCGCGAAGCCAGCAGCATGGCAGGTCGGCGCGCAAACTTGTGCATAATCGCGCCCAGCACCCACATCAGTAGCGGCCCCACCAGGTTGATCATAAAACCGCCAATCGCGAAGAAAATCATCGTGACAGTAAGCGCCACCGCCGTGCCGCCGCTCATCAGTGAAGTACCCAAAACCATCCACACCATCAGCACGGCCACCAGGGCCACAGCCCGAATCCAGTGCACCTTAGCCGGCAGCGCCTGACGCGAAACACCCAGCGGCGTCACCGCCACCCGCTGCAACGCCGTCGCCGCGCTAACCCCAGCCAGTGTCACCACCACAGCTAAAGCCAAAAGCAGCAGCGGCAAACCCAGCCACATGTTACCAATCCCCAGGCTGTGTCCTGCGAACCGCAGCGAAGCCCAAGCCGGCAGTGTGGCCACATACCCCACCGCCCCCATCAGGGCGCCGAGCATCGCATAAGCACACTGCACCAGTAGCGTGCCGCCACGCACCTGGCCGCCGGTAGCGCCCAGCAGACGCAGCCGCGCCAAATCACGCTCACGCCGGCTCAAACCCAGCCGTGCCGCCGCCCCAGCTAGCGACAACAGCGGAATCACCATCATCACCGTGGCTATCACCGCCAAAATCAGGTAGGTGGGCGCGTAGGTGTAATACATGGTCTCCAAAGTGGGGGCCTGATCCGGGTGAAGCTTGGACCAAGGCTGGTAAAGCTCATAACGCTTAGCAAAAGCATGAAGCCCACCGGCCACAGTCAGCAAAAAGTATGTAGCCGCGCCCTGACTGATAATCGACAGGGCCGCCGTGGTCTTGTCACGCCCACGCCACAAAGTGCGGGCCACCACCGTGGTGGGAGAGGAAAGCACATTCGCAGGCGCCAAAGTGACGCGGCGGGTGCTGGCCACAGTAGCCGGATGCGCGGTGGGCTGGGTGTTGGCCGCAGAAGCGGGGGTACCTGAAGTGTTGGTTGAAACTGCGGCGCTCATTTTGCCACCCGCATCTGGTCGGCGACGATGTTGCCGTCACGCATGGTCACCAGCCGTGGGCACCAAGCCGCAATGGCGTCGTCGTGAGTAACCAGCACCAAGGTGGCGCCGGTAGAAGTGCACGCCTGAGTCAGCAGCTGCATCACCTGCGCGCCCGTGTTTTGGTCCAAGGCACCGGTGGGCTCATCCGCAAAGACGACGGCGGGGCTAGCCACCATGGCGCGGGCAATCGCCACCCGCTGGGCTTGGCCCCCCGAAATCTGGCCGGGGCGACGTCGAGCCGCATCCGCCAGCCCCAAACGCACCAGCCACTCGCGGGCGTGCGGTAGGGCCGAGGGCAAACTCATGCCCGCCAGCAGCAGCGGCATAGCCACGTTCTCCTCATTGGTCAGCTCCGGCAGCAGCGCGCCGTCCTGGAACACAAAACCCATATGTTCACGCCGTATCTTCGAGCGTTGCTTTTCGCGCAAAGCCGCCAGGTTAGTGCCGGCGAACATGACCGTGCCCGCATCCAGCGGCAAAATGCCCGACATGCAGTGCAGCAGCGTGGACTTACCTGAGCCCGAAGGCCCCATGATGGCTACGTGGCTGCCCGTGGGGATAGTTAGGTTCACCGAGTTAAGCGCCCGCACCGGGGTGCCCATCTCGGAGGAAAAAGTTTTAACCGCATCGGTGACGCTTAACTCTTTGGTGTTCATGCAATTAAAACTAGGCGACTGCGAGCGCAAACTAATCGCCCATGCGAGCGAACTTCAGCCCTGGGCTAACTAGTACCTAAGGAGGAGTCGCCCCCTACGTGCGTAGGGGAAGCACCTGATAGCCGGTGCCTTGATAGCCGGTGCTTGGTCGCGTGGCCGTGCGTGCCGCCCGGCCGTATTCGCCGCCCGGCCCGCTAGGTGCCGGGGTCGTGAGGGGTGAACGGGCGGCGCATTTTTTCTCCAAACGCCCGGCCCGCTAGGCGCTGGGGCCGTGAGCGCAGGCCAGGGGCGCCCGCTAGGCGCCGGGGTTTAGCCGGGGTTTACCTGCAGGGAACGCAGGCGATTAACCGCCGCCCCCACATCCACCAGGCGCGGACGCACCAAAAACGCGGGGTGAGCCTCACCCAGGGCGTCCAGTCCGACGTCGTCGAGCCGCTTAGCCACCTGCGCAAGTGCCTGCGGCAGCGAAGTGCGCCCATCAAAATGGCGCTCCAACAACGCGCGCAGAGCCCACGCGACCGCCAACGCCTGCCCCTCATCCACCAGGCCCGAAACATCAGCCACATCCACCTCATGACGGTCCAACACCAGACGCTGCGTCCCCAAAGCGCGCGTACGGCTAGGGCCGCGACGCTTAGCCTCAGGCCGCTGGGGCAGACGCTGGGCGGGCAGCGGGAAATCAGGCAGGCTAGTGTCCACCCGAGGTTGGCTGGCACACACCTGGCGGGCCTGCGCGGTGGCATCAACCAGACGGTAACTGTCCATGATCAGCACCTGGTCGGCCACATCCAAATAGTCGCCACTGCCGCCCATCACAATTAAGGTGGAAATGCCGCGCTCGCGGTGCAGGGCGCGGATGCGATCCACCAGCGGGGTGATAGGTTCACGCTCCGAGCTGACCAGGGCGCGCATACGTTGATCGCGAATCAGCAGGTTAGTGGCACAAGTGTCCTCATCCAACAGCAGGGCGGCCTGGGCGGGCTGTCCCCACAGCTCCAGGGACTCCATGATCGACGCCGCCTGCGAAGTAGAGCCCGACGCATTGGCGGTGGTGAACTGGGCTGGGTCTGCGTCACGCCCAGGCAGGTGGGAAATGAAAGGCCGCAGGTCGACGCCGGTAACCGCACGCCCGTCGGCGGCGCGCACCGCCATTGCCTCGGGCACGGTGGCCACCAGTTCACGCCCATCACCAGGGATATGCGGGTAAATGCCTCGGGCAATGGCGTTTAGCAGAGTCGATTTGCCGTGATAGCCACCGCCGGCAATAACGGTTACACCAGCTGGGATAGCTGTGCCGCGCACCGGGCCGGCGTGAGGCAGTTGCACGGTTTGAGCCAAAGTTTCCGGCGCGGTCAGCGGGACACCGTCCTCAAGTGGCAGCTGCGAAACCCCTGAGCGGCGAGCCAAGTTGGCGCCGTCGGCCAAAAAAGCCACCCAGCCGCGCTCTACCAAAATCTCTTGCAGGGCCGCATGATCCTCAGCTACCTGGCAGTGCTTCCATGCCTCTGCGCCCAACTCGCTTTCGCGCAGGTCCAGGCCGGCGATAGCGCGGGCTAGATCCAAGTTGAGGTTGCGGGCAGCCTGGCGGCCAGCGATTTCGCGCCCGAATGCGGGCAGGGACCAGCGCAGACGCAGCTCCAGGTAGGGGCCGGGGGCGGTAAAAGCCGGGGTGGAGAAGTCATCTTGCCAGGTCTCATGCAGGTTGACGCTGGAGCGCTCCAGGATTTCCTGCCCAGCCGGGGCAATTGAGATGGCCTGGCCTTTAAGCAGTTCACGCAGGCTGCGGGCCAGGTAGTCGCGCAGGGCGACGGCGCGGGTGGGCGAGGCGGTGAGGCGTGCGGCCGCGCCTGTCAGGGCCAGGGGCAGCACCACGCGGATAGCTGTGGGTGGAGCGTAAGGGTCTGGCTGGATGCGGTCAATGTAGAGCACCCACCCCAGCGGTGAGCGGTAGCGGCCAACGATAGCCTTGTATGCGGCGTAGGAACGGCCGTCAATTGCGTGCAGGTGGCTGGTGAGTTCATTGAGGGTTGATTCGCGCGGCTCGTCATTGAAGCGGCGCTGACCTGAGCTGCGGGATGAACCAGAATGGTTGCCTGAATTGCGGGCCGGGCCTGAATTGCGGGATGAACCGGAGGACTGGCGGCTCGAACCGGAGGAGTGGCGGCCCTGGCGGTCTGAGCTGTAGGAAGAGTTGCTCTGGCGGCCTGAATAACCGGAACTGTCGGAGCGGTGGGAGTGGTTTTGGGGGCCTCGGTAAGAGTCGCGTGCAGCCATGTAGGCATTATTTCACGTGAAACATTTTGTCTCCGCAGCACACCCTGGCTATACAAACACACCCAAAATCGTCCCCTCCCTATGATTTTTTCATGGGGTTTTATAGGGAACGGATGAAATGTCAGTATTTGTAACCCCGCCCGCGTACAGGCGCCGTCAGTAGAGGCCGGGCGCCGTCGTCGGCACTAGCGAAGGCGAGGGCACCAGCAGTAAAGATGATGCCAGTAAAGGCGAGGGCGCCGTCGTCGAACCTAGAAGTAAAATTCCTCAACAGTCGGGCCAGCCAAGCCAGCCTGGCAGCAAAGAAAGCATGGCTGGGCGAAGAAAGTGCGGCCTAGCTGTAAAGAAAGCGTGGCCGCGCATAACCGCACCTGGCCGTAAAGAAAACGCGCTGGCCGGAAAAACGAAAATACCCTTAGGAAATCTCCAATGAGTAAATTGACTAATCAAGTCGCTTGGTTTTCAGACAACGAGAAAAACTGGGATGACCGCGCGAACCTGCACATGGCCGGCGACTACTGTGGCCTGCGCCGCCTGCTCGCGGACCCCAACGCCATCAGCGCGGAGCTTGCCCTCGATATTGGGCGCTTTGGCGACCTTGCCGGCAAGCAAGTCATGCATTTGCAGTGCCACGTTGGGACGGACACGATCGGATTTGCCCGTTGTGGAGCTGCGCGAGTTGTGGGCCTAGACCTGTCCGAGACTTCTCTGGCCCACGCGCGCAATATTGCAGATAAGGCCGGGGTGGAGGTCGAGTATGTGCACGCCAATGTCTATGACGCGCGGCAGGCGGTAAGTGGTGACTTTGACCTGGTCTATACGTCCATTGGGGTTCTTTGCTGGCTGCCCGACGTCGTGCAATGGGCTCGCGTCATTGCGTCCCTGCTTAAACCCGGGGGTACTTTCTTCATTCGCGATGATCACCCCATGTTCATGACGATTGGCGAGGACGTGTCTGATGGGCTGAAGATTGAGCAGCCCTACTTCCAGCTTGATACCCCCATGACCTGGGATGACGACTCAAGCTATGTGGATACTCCCGGCGCCCCTCGCATCGCCCACACCACAAATCACCAGTGGAATCATTCCCTGGGGCAAATCATCACGGCGCTGATTGATGCAGGATTAGTGGTCGACGGCGTCGAAGAGTTCACCTATTCCGCTTGGTGCCCCTGGCCTGGGCTTATGGAGCAACACGCGGACGGAATGTGGCGTTTGCGCGAGCAGCCCGAGCGACTGCCGCTGCAGTTTGCCATTTCTGCGCACAAGGCTTGAGGGGTTGTGTGGGGTCTGGAGTGGCCGCGCAAGGTCTGAGGTGGAGGCCAGGCTTGAGGCTTCCAGACCTGAGTGGCTAACAAGGCCTGAGGTGTTGCCTGACGCAGTGCACAAAGTCTGGGACTAGGCCTGAGGTTTCCATACCTGAGGTTCTGAAGGTTCCACACCTGGGGATCATGTCTGAGTTACTGACATGTCTGGCGTGCCTGGCCGTCGCGCGGGGCTTGAGCTGTTGGCCCACCTGAGGTGGGGCGACTTAGTGGTGTTCGAGGGTGGGCAAAATGGTCAGTATGTGAGATATGGGTATCAATGTACGTACACCTAATTTCACAAATACACCCAAAATCGTCCGTTCCCTATGATTTTTCAATGGGGTTTTATAGGGAACGGATGATTTTTCCGTATCTGTGAGAAGGTGCGCCGCAGGCATGAAATATCTCCCGACGCCGCACTGCATCACTTGGTAGTTGTTGCAGCTAGTTCTTGCCTGGGGTTGTCTGAAGCTGGTGCGGTCCCAAAATGTTTAGGTGTTCTAACTGGTCTATGCGTCCAAAGCATTCTGGGTGTCATGGTGAGGCAGTGTAGTGAGTAGTCTGCTTGCCCCGGGAAGGTAGATGCAGCGGCTGGGCTGACTTTCCCTGGTGGGAGGTTCTGCATAGGGTCGCCGGTTTGCCGAGTGGCTGGATTTTAGTGGTGGTTGGGTGGCTGGCTGCGCTTATTGGAATAGGGCCAGCATTCATAAGGTCTAGAGCGGTTTCACTTTAACTTGGCTGCCCTGGCTCGCCGGGTGGTTGGCGCCCGAAAAGACCAGTGTGTGGACAAGCGGGTTCAGTATGTGGAAGCCCGCTCTCAAGAGCACATAAAATCGTCCCTTCCCTATGATTTTCTGCAGGGATTTTATAGGGAAGGGACGATTTTGCCTGTATCTGTGGGCGCAGGTTTACTGCCTTTCAGACAGGGCTACTGTGGGCGCAGGCTTGCCGGCCATGGATGCAGCCCTGCAAGCACAGACACTGTCCAGGGCCTGGCCTCACATGGGCCGCCGCTTGCGTATTCACAGGATCGTCACCTGCGTATTCACAGGGCGCACCAACTGTGTATTCACCCAGGTCATCACCTGTTCATTCACAGGGTGTCACCTGCGCTTTTACAGGGCACGCCGCCTGCGCAGCAACACTAGGCCGCCTGCGAGCGCCGCAACTGCCCCGAGCCCAAGCGCCAGGTTCACTCCCGTACGCGGCAACTGCTCGCCGGCCATAGGCTCCCGGGTGCCGTCAGGCGCCGGTGCTGTGCTTGGCTTGCCCGGCTGCTCGGGGGCCGTAGTGGGATGGGTTGACGCCGTTGGGCTGGCAGTGGGTTGGCCTGGCCCTGCAGTGGGTTGTCCAGGGGCCGACGACGCCGTCGGGCTTGCGGTGGGCTGCGGCGAGGTGGTGGGCTGGCCGGGAGTTGTCGGCGTGCCAGTGGGGGCCGCCGTGGGAGCTGGCGAGGGCTGGCCAGTGGGTGCGGCTGTTGGGTTGGCCGTGGGCGCACCAGTTGGGCTGACAGTCGGCTGAGCCGTCGCCGTCGGGCTGACAGTGGCAGTGGCAGTGGGCTGCGCCGTCGGGCCTGCGGTGGGCTGGCCAGTGGGTGCGGCCGTTGGGTTGGCCGTAGGCGCACCAGTTGGCTTTACCGTCGGAGCCACAGTGGGCTGACCAGTGGGGGCCGGCGATGCCGTGGGGCTAGCAGTCGGCTTCACAGTGGGAGCCACAGTGGGCGCCACGGTGGGAGCCACAGTGGGCTGCGGCGAGGTGGTGGGCTGACCAGTGGGCGCCGCAGTAGGTGCGCCAGTGGGCTGCGCCGTCGGGCCGCCAGTGGGCGCAGGCGTGGAGCCAAGCACGGGCTTGGTGGTGGAGTGGACGGCGCGCAGAGTCACCGAATCGGGACCCATGCCATCCTCCTTAGCTGCCACCGCAATCGAAATGACGTTCTCACCGTTGGGGTTGAGGAACCCGGCGGGGATAGTGAACGAGGTTTGCGGGCCCCGGTCGCCAATGTAGACACCGGTGTTCCAGCCGTTGACGAAAAGCGTGGCCTGCGCGCGGTCATCCAGGGAGCTAAAGCGCGAGGAGTTGATGTCCAGGCGGAAAGCGGTGTCCTGGTTGGCAGGCAGGTTCAGCTTGACGCGGGCGCGGTACCAGGTGACGCCGGCCGGCGAGTGCAGGTTGTCGGCCTTGGCCCACTTGGAGTCGTCGAAGCCGGGCATGTGGAAGCCGGCTTTTTCGCCGCCCAGGCCGCCGTTGTTGTAGAGCGTGCCCGAGGGGTTGGTGGTTGCCTTGGCGGCAAAGTCGGCGTCGGCGCCGTGGATCTTCCAGGTGGCGGTGGAGCCTTCGATGGCCACGTCAAACAGGCCACGGTTTTGCTTGGACAGGCCGTCGTCGGACCAGTCCAGGTTTTGCCCGAGGTTGTTGACCAGCACAGCTACGGTGACCTTGTCGCCGCTCTTGACGGTGCCGGCGGGGACGTTCACCTTGGCCCAGTTGCCGGCGGCGTCGTAGGCCCCGGCGTAGACGCCGTTAACCCACACCTGCATGAATGCGGGGTTCTTGCCCTGCGAGGGTACGCCTGAGCCGCCGTTGCCCTGTAGGTACAGGTAGGGGTCGGCCTTGGTGGCGGTGAAGGTGCCCCGGTACCACACTGAGCCTTCGTAGAAGCCGTAGTGGTTGGAGTCCAGCACGGTGTGGGAGTATTGGCCCGGCCCTTGGAAGCGGGGGTTGGCGGCCTGGGTGTCGGTGGCAACCTTCCACTTGGAGTCGTCATAAGTGGCTTTAGCTTCGGCGTAGTCGGTGGCTTTGACGAAGCTTAGCTGCTGGCTGGCTACGGCTGCCGGCCCGGGTACTTTGCCGGTAAAGACGCCGACGTCGCCCGCGCCAGTAGCGTTGCTGGTGCGGCTAGCGTTGTTGGTGCCGGTAGCACTGTTCGTGCCGGTAGCGGCTTTGGCGGCACTTGCAGCGGCACCAGCAGTGCCGGTGAACTTGGCGGCGCCAGCATTGCCAGCGCTGCCAGTGGCACTAGCCGGGTTGAGTGAGCCGCCGTTGAAGCCCACGTGGTTGATGCCGGCGGGGGCAATCACGCGCACATTAGACTCAGCGGAGACCGAGCCGGTTAGCTGCAAGGTGTCCTTGCCGGTGAACTTGGCGGTGCGAGCCAGTTCCACCCCCTCAACGGCTACGCTGCTGAGCTTGCCGTTGCGGGTGCCGTCAAGTAGCCAAGTGGTTTGGGCTGTGGTGCGGTCAATGATGCGCAGGGAGAGTACCTTGTCGCCGTCCTTAATGGTGATTTGCTGGGGCGAGGCAGTGTAGGTGTAGTTCAGGCGCAGTTGGCCGGTGGCTGCATCCCAGGTTTGCTCAACCCCCTCAGGGGCGCTGACCTGGGGTTGGGTGGTGTAGTGCAGTACGGTTTCGCCGCTGTCGCCGCGCGTACCGGTTAGATACTGTAAGGACCCACCGGCGCTGTTTAGCGTGGCGCCAAACATTTGGCTGGTGGTGTAGTACAGCTCGTGCCCGCCCACCTGCTTGTCAGCGGTCAGCATGATGGCGTCGCGCCCGTGCAGGGCCAGGGTGGTGCCTTCCTTTTGCGGGATGCGCTTCCAGGAGATGGTTCCGTCTGCCTCGTCATTGTTTTCGCCGGGCAGGGACTTGGCGTTGGGGTAAACCTTGACAGCGTCTAGGGATACGAAGGTGTCTTGTGAGCCGCTGAAAGCTTTCCCGTCCACAGTCACCGTCACGGTGTGCGTGGTGGGCTCGACTGTCTGGTTGGCGGTCGCGCCAGCCTTATCGGTGCCCGAGGCGGTCGCGCCGCCCTCCGCGCCGGCCTGCGCGCCGCCCTGCGCGCCGCCCTGCGTACCAGCCTGCGTGCCAGCCTGCGTGCCAGCCTGCGCGCCGCCCTGGGCGCCCTTTTCTGCGCGCCAGCTAAACACAGTTTGCTGCGGGGTAGCCTCAGAGGTGACATCCTCCTTGGTCTGGCCCACTTCCTGGCCGTCAACGGTTACCGTGGCCGAGCCGTGGTTGGAGGAGAAGGGGGCGATGATGTCAAAACCTACGCCGGTGAAGGTGAAGGTGTAGGAATCGCCGGCAGTCTTAGAGAAGGTTTCGTCACCGGAGTGGTCACCCTGAGTCCAGTTCTTACCGGTGGCGTACTGCCAAGAGCCGGTGAAGGTGAAGAAAGAAGTGTCAGAGTCGTTGTAGATGGGGGCTTGGACCGCCGTCGACCCTAGAACGTCGAAAGCGTCAATATCAACCACATTTGCGCCGTCGAAACCAACATTTTCCACCTTAATGGTGTGCTGGCCGGGGCTGAGGTTTTCAACGCGGTAAGCCTCCAGCTGGGTGGGCTTGTTCTGCTCAGTGTCTACGTGGGCGCTGGTGACCAGCTGGGCCTCGCCGCCGTCGATAGAAACCTTGAAGTAGCCGTGATCGGTGCCGGTGGCGGTAATTAGCCGCACCCCGGTGCCGGTGAAGGTGAAGGAGGCCGTGTCGCCCACAGTCTTGGTGCGAGTGAGCGTGCCTGAGGCTGCCGACGAGTCAGCCACCTGGCTCCAGGAGCCGGTGTAGGTGATGGCGCTGCTGCGGTCGTCGTGGCTAAAGCCTGTGGTGGTGGCGCCGCGCGGCTTGCCTAGGCTTAGCGCCGTGGTGAAGGTGGTTTCAGTGGTGTCGTTGGAGTTGGATAGGCGCATGGCGTAGGTGCGCACGCCGTTGCCGGTCACTGAGCCCTGTCCGGCTTCGGCTTGGCGGGCGTAAATCTTCACGCTGGAGCCAGATTCGACGACGGCGTTGGGGGCCTGCACCGGGTTCATGTCGCTTAGCTCGGGTACTGCTTTGGTGTAGTAGCCGGTTTCTTTTTGCACACTGGCCTTGGGGGTCAAAGTGCGGTCCTCAGTGATGCCGGCGCCGTAGTCGTAGGAGGTGAAGCCTGAGGCGGGAGCCCCAGTCCAACCCCAGTTGGTGCCGCCATAGGCCATGTAGTAGTTGAAGGCGGTTACCCCGTTACCGATGTTGTGTACACCCCATTGGCGGGTGAAGCCTTCATCGGTGTAGGTGTAACAGTCTGAGGCGTTGTAGCTGGCCCCCCAAGGGGTGAAGGCGCCGCCTTGAGACTCGGTGATGAAATGCGGCGAGTTGGGGGCGTAGCTGCGGAAAGTGGCTTCTGAGTCATCAATCCGGTTGCGTCCGGCTGAGCAGTTGAAACCTACCGGGTACTTGTCGTAGGCGTAAAAGTCCGTGCCGTAAAGGCTGGTGTTTTTAAAGCGTCCACCGAGCCCATAGTCATTGTGGAATAGGGGCACATCAATACCGTCGGCTTTAACCTGGGCTACCAGGCTCTTAAGGAAAGCGCCACGCGCGGCGTTGTCGCTAAGTAGCTCGTTTTCCACCTGATACAGCAGCACCGAGCCGCCACCCTTAGTAACCAGGTGCTTGGAGGCAATTTGGTTAAAGGCGTGCAGCCAGGCTTTGGAGGCTGCCAGCACCTTGGGGTCGGTAGTGCGCAGTCCACCCGAATAGTTAGTCATCCAGGCTGGCAGGCCACCCATAGAAATTTCGGCGTTAACGTAGGGGCCGGGGCGGGCAATGACATACAGACCCTCTTCCTTAGCCATGGTTAGCAGCAGGTCGAGGTCTTTAATGGTGCCCTTGGAGAAGTCGAAGGGGCCGCCTTCTTTAGATTGGTGTAGACCCCAGAAGAAGTACAGGGATACCGCGTTGTAACCGTTAGCGCGCATCTTTTGGAATAGATCGCGCCAAGAGTTCACATCCGGGGCGCGCCAGTAGTGGATCTCGCCAGACCACACGTTTAGACGCTGTCCATCAACCATGAAGGAGTTTTTGTCGAAAGTGACTTTGTGGGGTTTGCCGTCGTTGCCGGGGAAGGTGATGTCGGCGGTGGCATATTTGGCGGGCGGAGCCGCGCTCGCGGCTTGGGCTACCGAGATTGGTAATGCGCCTGCCAGAGCCATGCCAACGACGGCGGCTAACGTAGCCGCACGTTTGGCCAGTTTTCTGGGCATTATCGCTCCTATGCGAAGATCCGGCCGCAGCCGGGGGAGGGTTTGTTTAAAGGGGGAGGGTTTGTTTAAGGGGTGGCAGCGGACATTGCGGTTAATATCCGCTGCCACCCCTTAGGTCAGTTTGTGGTTAGTTGAGGATGAACCGAACTGACCTTGGTTGATAGCTGTATTTAGCCCTGTATATGGGGGCGCTATCAGTCCTGACGACGACGACGCAGGGCTAGGCCCCCAGCGCTCATCGCGATAGCTGCCAACGCAAAGGCGCCAGTGGCCGCGCCCGTGTGGGCTAGGCCGCCGTGCGGCGAGGCAGTGGTGCGGTTACCAACCACTGGAGTGGTGGCATTGGCAACCGGGGCGGTGGGCTGCAGCTGAGGCTGGCCGGGCACCGTGGGCTTAGCGCTAGGCAGCGCACTGGGCTTGCCGCTACCAGGTGCGGTAGGTACCGCGCTGGTGGGGGCAGGGGCCGAGGTGGGCTGACTAGTGGGCTCAATCGCCGGGTTGGTGGGCTCGGCGGTGGGCTGGGCGGTCGGCTCAGCGGTGGGCTCAGCGGTGGGCGACGCCGTCGGAGCCTGGGTGGGCTCGGCGGTAGGTTCACTGGTGGGCTGGGCGGTCGGCTCAGCCGTAGGTTCGCTGGTCGGCTCAGCGGTGGGCTGGGCAGTCGGAGCCTGGGTGGGCTCGGCCGTGGGCTCAGCGGTGGGCTGGGCCGTGGGTGACGCCGTAGGGGCCGGGGAGGCCGTCGGAGCTGGAGTAGCCGTCGCCGTCGGGGCCGGGCTGGGCGAAGCAGACTCAGCCGCGAAGGTAGCCCCCAACGCAATCTCAGCCGCGCCACCATAGTTGTCGCCGTTTTGGCTGCTTAGCTGCTCAAAGTAGACGAAGCAACCGTTAGGAACGCTGGCCGCCGTAGGCAGCACAGTCTGGGGTGCGTCAGAAGACTTGAAAGTACCCTGGCCAACCAGAGTCCAGTCATCCTTGTTGCCGGTGGCAGAGACGTACAGACGGTAGTCCTTGGCACGCGAGTTAGCGTTGCCCTTACGCCCGGTGTACTCCAGGCCAGCAAACTTACAGGTCTGGCCGGCAGGTGCCTCAATCTTCATGATCACGCCGTGGGGGAAGCCATCGTTACCCTCGCTCCAGCGAGTGTGCCAGAAGGTGTTGGGGTCGCCGTCGAAAGCAGCCGTAACCGGGCCGTTAGGCGGGGTTTCGCCGCTTTCCTCCTGGGAGTCAACCCAGACGGGCTTCACCTTGCCCGTGGCTACGCGGTGCGGCAGCGGCACAGTGCCGCCCGAGATGGTGACCTTAATGGTCACTACCCGCTCGCCCTGGGTGAAGGTCATGTCGTGCTCACCGTTGGTCATGGAGCCGTCAATTAGCAGATCCTGCACGCGGGTGCCGTCCTCGCCAGCGCGAATGTTACCCACAAAAGCGTCACCAATCTTGATGGCGATCAGCTGGCCAGGCTGGAAGCCCGAAGCCTCAATGTGGATGCGCTCGCCCACGGTTAGCGTGGTCTTCTCAATAGTCACCTTGGGGCTAACCGAAGCGTCCCAGGCGGCGGGCAGCTGCGGGGCTGCGGCGTCGTCGGCAACGTGAATAGCAGCGTAGTTAACCTCTTCGCCACCGATTTTTAGCGTGGCCACATAGTCGCCGGCAGTGGCGTACTTGTGCTCACCTAGCAGGCGGTAAACCCCAGCTGAGTGGTAGGCGTCGCGTGGAGTGTCGGCGACGACGGCGGCCGTGGTTTCGCTCGAACCGTCACCCCAGTCCACACTGATGGTGGTGCCGGCGGGCAGGGTCGAGTTAGACACGCCGTCGTCGTCATTGGTGCTGTCGGGGCTAATAGCGTTACCCACAACCTTCGTGCCGGGGGCCGAAAGGTAACCCAGCGGGAAGGTGACAGAAGTGTTAGTGGGGGCGCTAGTGCCGGGGTTACCTGCCAGCTCCCAATTCCACTTAACCAGTGAGGTGTCATAGAAGTTCTGGCCAGCCACATTCCAGTGGGTGCCCACAATCCCTAGACGCTGGGTGAAGTCGGTGACGTTGCGCTTCGCCTGCGGGGTCCAGCCAATCTCGGCGTGGGAGGCGCCGCGCGGCCAAGCCAGCAGGTCCACCTCAGTGCTGCCGCGCACGGTTTCAGACCAGAGCGGCGCTTCAGGGCCCAAAATGTGCTCGTCACTCAAGCCGGAGATAACCGTCTTGGGGTCCCAGTTGTAGTACTGCGGGGCGTCACAAACCCCGGCGCAAGCCCAGTTCAAACCGATAGGGGTTTTGGGGTTGTACTTCTGGTCAATGTAGGACGAAGCGCCGCGACTCATCACGATCTTGGCGCCCTTGTTCAGGGCTGCATCCTTAGTGGAGGCGGAGTTACCCACCCAGTACTGCACGGCGTCGCCCGATTTCAGGTCAGTGCCGGCGTACTCATTCCAACCAATGGGGTGCTTGCCCAGGTCACGCACAATAGTGCCAACCCGGTTAAGGAACTTGTTGTAAACCGCAGTGCCGTAACGCGAGGTCATCGAGTGCGGCTCGTCGCCACCCACGTGCAGGTAGGCGCCGGGGGTGATGGCCGCCAACTGGCCCAACACGTGCTTTACGAAGGTAAAGGACACTTCAGAGTTGGGGTCCAGGTAGGAGTAGCCAACCGCGCCGGTGCCGTTAGCGGGGGCGGTGGGCTCAGCGGTGGTGGCCTGGTGGGAGGAGCCAGCCGTGTTCAGCTGCGGGATTGCGTGCAGGGCGGCGTTGGTGTGACCAGGCAGGTCAATTTCGGGCACCAGGGTGATGTGGCGGGCTGCGGCGTAGGCCACAATTTCCTTGTACTGTGCCTGGGTGTAGTAGCCGGTGCGGCCCACCTCATTGGACTTAGCCTTGTCGTGCATGTTCATGGCAGTGCGGCCAGAAACGCCGGTTAGACGGGTGTAGTCAATGGTGTCGCTCTCAGCGCGGCCCTCATTGGTGATCTCAATGCGCCAACCCTGGTCATCAGCCAGGTGGAAGTGCAGGTAGCTCATCTTTAGCGAGGCCATCTGGTCAAGCACGTGCTTGACTTCGTCTACCGTCAGGAAAGAGCGAGCCGGGTCAAGCATGATGGCGCGGTAGGAGTAGCGCGGGGAGTCTTTAATCTCGACGGCGGGCACCTCCCAGGCCGCATAGACCGGGTACTTGGAGTTGATGAAGCCCGGCAGTAGCTGACGCAGCGTCTGGGTGGCGTTGAAGAAACCGTGGGCGGCGTTAGCTGTGATAGTTACCCCGCTCTTGGTGGAGGTCAGGGCGTAGGCTTCTTCGCCGCTGTGACCGGCAACCGCACCGGTTTTGAAAGTAATGTTGCCGCTGGCCTCGCCAGAGTCAACCACCGGCAGCGGGTAGCCGGTGGATAGGCGGGCCTGGGCAGCAAATAGCTCAGCCGCGTCCTTAGCGTCACCGGGGGCGACTAGCTTAGTGTCTTGGCTGAGCTCAAAAGAGTCCTGGCTGGCAGAGTTGTCTTTTAGCTCTGCCGGTAGGGGCACCAGGCCTAGGCCAGTGTTGGCGGCTGGCTGGCTGGGTTCACTGTTTGCTTGAGGACCATCCCACACTTCAAACTCCCATAGGGACACGCCGTATTTAACTCCACCAAAGGGAGTACGGTCTTCAGCCTGCATACGGACAGCTTTATAGGCGGCGTCGGCACTGACTTTGGTGAGTTTCTGCTCGTCTCGCGCGGCGCCGTCGGCGGTGCCACACGTGGGCCTAATGGTATCAGTGGCGCGTTTGAAGGTAGTTCCGTCGGTGGATACCTCTAGGTGGTAGGCGGCCGCGCAAGCCACCTCCCAGTGAATCGCGACGTGGTGGATTTTGGTGGGTTTTGAGAAGGTCAAAGTGACCTGAGCGTCGTCGGCAGTGTTTGAAGACCAACGTGACTGATCGGCTTTGGCGGCACCAACGTTGATTACGCCGTCGTTTACCTTATCCGGCCCCCACTGGCCGGCAACTTCCTGACCGGAAGCGGAAACGGTGGTACCTGCGCTTGCCAGAGCCACATTGCGGCCCTGTGTCGACTCAGCGTTGGCTACGCTCAATGCCGCTGTTGGCAGCAGTGACAATGACAGCGCCGCCACTGCGGGCACTGCCAGCCACTTTTTGAAGTACGCCATCGTATCTCCTTGTGAGAAGGGTTGGGTCAGGGTCAAGTCTAGCCATAGACAAGGTCGAAAGTGAAAACTTTTGAAAGAATCTGTTGGTTTTGGTGCAGTGGTGATGCGTTCTGTGGTGCGCCGCGTTCTGTGGCCCGCGTTCTGTGGCGGCGGTGGCTGGGCTCGGCGTGGGTGGCCCGTGTTCTCGACGCCGCCGCCACCGGGCTAGCAGCGCAACTTCCCTGGGTGGCCTGGTTTGGGCTCGACGCCGCCGGCCTGGGCGTTAACGTTACGTCCGCGCGGGGTTGGCCAGGTGCTCAACGGCGCGCCGCCGCCCAGCTGTGCGCACAAGGTTGGCGCTGCCTGGCTGCACGCCTATTCGCTTGCGCCGCCGCCAGGACGGCCAAGGTTGACCCGATCACAGCGAAGTAGAGTCAACTAACAGGAATAAGCTGGGACTAAAGTCGGTTCATAGAGGCGTTAGGACCTGCGACGGGTAAGCGCACTAGATGGCCGCCGTCGTCCCCCACTATCGATCAGGAGCCGCAAGTGAGCCTCGATGAAACCACCCCCAAGAGCTACGACGCCCTAATTGTCGGCTGGGGTAAAGCCGGCAAAACCATTGCCCAGAAACTAGCTCTACGCGGCCAAAAAGTGGCGCTGGTAGAAGCCAGTCCCGCCATGTACGGCGGCACCTGCATCAACATTGCCTGCGTGCCCACCAAAAAACTAATTGTGGAAGTCGAGCAGGCCCTGGCCGCCAAGGCCCGCGAAGCTGAAGCCAGCTGCGACGCCGCCATCTTCGCCGGCGCCCAAAAGGCCCGCAACGCCCTAATTGAAAAGCTCAACAACGCCAACTACCACATGGTTGCCGACAAGGGCGTAGACATCTACGACGGCACCGGTGAATTTGTAGGCCCTAAGACCGTGCGTGTAAATGGCGAGCAGGGCACCTGGCTGCTAACCGCCGACACCATCATCATCAACACCGGCGCCCGCCCGGTAGTGCCCCCGATCCCCGGCGTTGACTCTAAGCGCGTGGTTGACTCCACCGGCATCCAGTTCCTACCCACCCTACCCGGCCGCCTGGCGGTAGTTGGTGGCGGCCCCATCGGCCTGGAATACGCCGACATGTTCGCCCAGCTTGGCGTGCAAGTCACGGTAATCGACGCCGCCGAGGCCCCCTTCACCCGTTTCGACGCCGACGTGGCTAGCGTCGCCACCGACATTCTGGCCAAGCACGGGGTGCAGTTCGTAAATGGCGCCAAGGTTGCCTCCTTCGTAGAAAACGGCGACGGCGTCGTCGTTAACTACACCCTGACCACCCCCGCAGGCGAGCAGAGTGAAAACCAGGAACTAGCCGTGGACTATGTGCTGCTGGCAATCGGCCGCCGCCCCGCCACCGACGGGCTAGGCCTGGAAACTGCCGGGATTGCCACCGGCGCTCGCGGCGAAGTGGTTGTGGATGAGTTCTGCCGCACCAACGTGCCCGGCGTATTTGCTGTTGGTGACGTTAATGGTGGCCCGCAGTTCACCTACATTTCTTTCGACGACCACCGTGTGGTGATGGACCAGCTGGTGGGCTCCGGTAAGCGCTCTACTACCGGGCGTATCATTCCCACCTCCACCTTCATCAACCCGCCGCTGTCGACCGTGGGTCTAGGTGAGCAGGCCGCCCGCGAGGCCGGCTATGAGGTGCGCGTGGCCTCCAAGCCAGTGGCCACTATTGCCGCCATGCCGCGCCCCAAGATTGTAGGTAACCCCGACGGCGTAATTAAGTTCGTGATCGACGCCGCCACTGATCGCATCCTAGGTGCCTCGCTGCTGGTGATTGACTCCCAGGAGCTGATCAACCTGGTGGCGCTGGCTATCAAGCAGGGTCTGACCGCCGCCGACCTGGCTGGCGCGATCTACACCCACCCCAGCTCCAGCGAAGCCTTCAACGAGGTTCTGGCCTGAGTTTTGGCGGGCGGCGCCCCGACGCGCATAGGTAGCACCCCTAGTGCGTGGGGCCTGATGGCCTGTCTGACGCGCGGGGCGTTGCCCTGCCTAGCGCGTGCTCCTACCTGATGTGCGGGGCGCCACCCTGCCTAGCGCGGGGCGCCGCCCCGAAAGCGCTATGGCCTGATATAGCGCTAGCTGCCCTGGCTGCGGTTGTGATGATCGACGGTTGTAATCACCGGCGGTTGTGATGACCGGGCCAGGGCAGTTTTTTGTCTTCGCGTGGATTTTGCGTGCGAGCCTGCGGCTGCGGGGGTGGGCCGGCAGATTTGGCTGACTATAAAAGCATATTTGCTCACCTCGGGACTTTGGGACCTGTATAAAGCGCTACCACAAGATAATGTTGTTTCTTGCAAACCGAAGCACAACATGTAGTGGCCGCGCTATATTTTCCCCATTTCCCGCGTGACCTCATTGTGCGTCTTTTTTGTGAAAGGACTGCCAGATGGACCCGCGTTTTGACTCTGCCAAAGCCGCAACCAACCACGACGGCGCAGCAATGACTGCTGGGCAGCACTACGACGTCGACGCTATTGCCACTATCAACGAGTACCTAGACCGCAGCGACTGGCGCGTGAACGCCAACGCCAACCAGGGCTACTCACTGGGTGGTTTGATCCTTAACTCTGCCGGCAAAATGGTGGCCAACTACTGGCTTGAGCACGTCTACACCCCGGCCATTGGCACCCCTCACCGTCAAGGCGACTACCACATCCACGACCTGGACATGTTTGCCGGCTACTGCGCCGGCTGGAGCCTAAAGCGTCTGCTCCAGGAGGGTTTCAATGGGGTGAGTGGGTCTATCGCTTCAGCCCCGCCCAAGCACTTCTCCTCAGCATGCGGGCAGATCGTGAACTTCCTGGGCACACTGCAAAACGAATGGGCCGGCGCGCAGGCCTTCAGCTCTTTTGACACCTACATGGCGCCTTTCGTGCGCAAGGACGACATGAGCTACGACCAAATCGTCCAGTGCATGCAGGAGCTCATCTACAACCTGAACGTGCCCAGCCGCTGGGGTAGCCAGTGCCCTTTCACCAACCTGACCTTCGACTGGACCTGCCCAGACGACCTGCGCGACGAGTACCCGCTAATCGGCGACGAACTCATGGACTTCACCTACGGCGACTTGCAGCCTGAAATGGACGTCATCAACAAGGCTTTCATTGAGGTTATGACTGCTGGTGATGCCGACGGGCGCGTATTTACCTTCCCGATCCCCACCTACAACATCACCCCTGACTTTGAGTGGGAGGGCGAGAACGTAGATGCCCTGTTCAACATGACTGCCAAGTACGGCCTGCCCTACTTCCAAAACTTCATTAACTCTGACCTGGACCCGCACATGATCCGCTCTATGTGCTGCCGCCTCCAGCTGGACCTGCGTGAGCTGTTAAAGCGTGGCAACGGCCTGTTTGGTTCAGCTGAGCTGACCGGCTCCATTGGGGTAGTTACTCTGAACATGGCGCGCCTGGGTTACTTGTTTAAGGGTGACGAGGCGGCGCTGGTGGCCCGCATGGATGAGCTGATCGACCTGGCCAGCCAGTCCCTGGAGATCAAGCGCGCCACCATCCAGCACCACATGGATCACGGCCTGTTCCCCTATTCCAAGCGCTACCTGGGTAGCTTGGACAACCACTTCTCCACTATTGGCGTTAACGGCATGAACGAGATGGTGCGTAACTTCTCCGACGACGCCTATGACCTAACCGACCCGCGCGGCTTTGAAATGTGTGTGCGCGTTTTAGACCACGTGCGTGAACGCATGGTGCAGCTGCAGGAGGCCACCGGTCACCTCTACAACCTGGAGGCCACCCCGGCTGAAGGCACCACCTACCGTTTCGCTAAAGAGGACCGTAAGCGTTTCCCCGGCATTATCCAGGCTGGGACTGAGGCTGAGCCCTATTACACCAACTCCTCGCAGTTGCCCGTGGGCTACACCGATGACCCCTTCCAGGCTTTGGAAGATCAGGAAGTGTTGCAGGGTAAGTACACCGGCGGTACGGTGCTGCACCTATACATGGGGGAGCGGGTTTCTTCCGGCAAGGCTTGTAAAGAGCTGGTGCGTCGTTCACTGACTGCTTTCAAGCTGCCTTACATCACCATTACGCCCACCTTCTCTATTTGCCCGGTGCACGGTTACCTGGCCGGCGAGCACTTCACTTGTGAGCGTTGCGCCGCCGCCCACCCTGAGCGTGAGCCCCAGGCCTGCGAGGTGTGGACCCGCGTAATGGGTTACTTCCGCCCGGTGCAGTCTTTCAACATTGGTAAAAAGGGCGAGTACCACGAGCGGCAGATGTTCAATGAGTCTAGCGCTGCTGGTCACGGCCAGTTACGTAGTGCTTTTGAATTCGACGACGCCGGCGTGCGCACCCGCGAGGTAGTCACCTCCGAGATTTATGCCTGACGCAGCCGACTTACAGATAGCCGGGCTGGTACCCCTATCCACGGTGGACTGGCCCGGCAAACTGGCTGCCAGCATCTTTTTGCAGGGCTGCCCCTGGCGCTGCGTGTACTGCCAAAACCACGAAATTTTAGATCCCCGCACCCCGGGGAGCGTGCCCTGGTCGCAGGTGGTGGCGCTGCTGCAACGCCGACGCGGCCTGCTGGACGGACTGGTTTTTTCCGGCGGCGAGGCCACCCGCCAGCCCGGTCTGCTTAGCGCCGCCCAGGAGGTTAAGGCCCTGGGCTTTGCGGTGGGGCTGCACACTGCCGGCATTTATCCAGGTAATTTGGCCCGCCTGCTTGCCGCCGACGCCGTCGACTGGGTGGGCCTGGACATTAAGGCCCTGCCTGGCCCCGATTACCGCCAGGTGGTGGCGCGCGGCGGCGGGGGAGAAAAGGCCTGGCACGCCCTGGAGCTGGTACTCAACGCGGGCGTGGATTACGAGGTGCGTCTGACGGTGTATCCCGGTTACCCCGGCGGGGTTGAGGGAGCGTTTGGGGTTGCTGCTTCTCTTCACGACGCCGGCGTGGCTAGTTTGGCCTTGCAAGTAGCGCGTAGTTTGGGGGCGCCTGAGGGTTTTATTGCCGACGGCGACAACTGGCCAGCGCAGGTGGAGCAGTTAGAGGCACGTATTGGGCAGCTAGGTTTTGCCAGCTTCCTGCGCCGCTAAGCGCACTGTTGCTTACGCGTGCACTGTTTTCCACCCACCTCAGAGCGGTCCGGCAACCCCGCAGTTACGGGGTTGCTCGCGGGAGATAAACTATTTTTGAGCGTTGCCGGTCACAAAATTCTGGTTCGTGCCCGGTGCTTGTCAAGCTGAATGCCCCTGACTTAAACTGCTCTTGGCCAGCTCAAACAGGTAATCAATCTGGGCCTGAGTGGCTCTGGGATCCAGCTTGTAAGTCACCTGGATTGACACAAAATTAGTTATTTGTGGCTAGCGTCACCCAAAATCGGGTTGCGAGGCTGTTGGGCGGTCGCTAAAGTTATACGAGTGCCTGCGGGACAGCAACGAAAACAAAAAATTCGTTAGATGTTCTGCTGGGTGTGTTGTTTGAGAACTCGATAGTGTGTCAAGTTTTTTATGTCTTGAATTCTTCTCCAACAGGCGTGTTGCTTTGTTGGGGGGTTTTTCTTGTTGATTTCTTTGTCAACTAATATTGTTTTTTGAGCTAGTTGTTTTCTGGTTCTTCATGTTTTTTTGGAGAGTTTGATCCTGGCTCAGGACGAACGCTGGCGGCGTGCTTAACACATGC
>ERZ772909.51-NODE-51-length-101826-cov-4.807873_pt1 | contig 101826 bp, 86 predicted proteins | sample MGYA00511137_ERZ772909 | MGnify/ENA primary metagenome ERZ772909 (study PRJEB29015, sample SAMEA2738095) | human oral metagenome | biome: human oral; feature: human-associated habitat; material: saliva | place: China | collected 2270 ... | reverse complement strand
GAACGTAAGATTTACCGAGCTGTGAAGCAGCGAAGGGAAATCCACAGTGAGGATTGATAGGAAGCCGCGTCTAATGGTAGGAGGCAAACTACATCTAAACGATACCGCGGTGCCTAGCACCTATGGTATCGAACCGTATAGTAGCTGAGAAATTTAGATTTATGTAAATATTGAGAGTTACGTTCTAAGTATTATATATCGCTTAATACTAAAGTATCACTATATCTCGATACATACTTATCTATAATATACAATTATCCTTCATTTTTAATTTTAAATATTTATCCGTAAACGTTAGTTGTATTATTCAATAGGTATAGACTTCTTAACGATATAAAAACAACAGTATAACTCAAATATTACTATTTTAATGGCTATATCTATACATAATACTTGATTGATCAAGACCGTACATAAGCTATTCTTTAATCAAATTTTCTAATTAATCATTTTTATGTAATTAATATTACTTTAATTATAAATTCTAATAATGACTATCTACTACATATTCTATTCATGCATAGTTTTATCTAAAAAATATATATAAACCTAAAAGTGTAGGTAAATACAAGTTTTATAGCTATATTTGTAATGTTTAAATATGTACCAAAATTTACTCGTTTCATATATATCTCATAAAACTTTCACTATGTTTTCACATATAATCTATATACTAGCAATAGTTGATTGAGATCAACTAAGGAAATGGAGGTCTACTGCAAATAACTTTTACCTGTCCCTTTTACAAATAATACAAACAACACAACACAAAACAATACAACACATAAAACAACACTTAAATACACAACAATACTCTCCCTGTGTATAAACAAAACAATACATATACAAAACTCTCTAATTATATATACCATCTCCCGTATATATAAAGGTAAAAGTTAGGTAGACATAAGAGCCCTTGAAAAAGGGCTCTTTTTCCTTTTAAATTCACTATTATTTCATTATTTTAAAGCGCTTTGTTTCTTGACATAGGGTCTATTTTTTGTTAAACTAATCAAGTATCAAGCACGGCTTGATGAACATAGGGGTATAGCTCAATTGGTAGAGTAGCGGTCTCCAAAACCGTTGGTTGTGGGTTCAAGTCCTACTGCCCCTGCCAACTAAATTACATATGACTCAGTAGCTCAGCTGGATAGAGCGTTTGACTACGAATCAAAAGGTCGGGGGTTCGAATCCCTCCTGGGTCACCATCTTATGCGGGAGTGGCGGAATTGGCAGACGCACCAGACTTAGGATCTGGCGCCATTGGCGTGGGGGTTCAAGTCCCTTCTCCCGCACCAATTTAGAAGATAAGCGAATAGTTATATTCGCTTTTTTTGTATATGTCTTGTAAAATAATATTCTAAATACATGAATTAAAAAGGAGGTTGCTATGAAAGTTACAGATTTAAGCTTTTTAGCATCTGCGATTTCTGGATTACGTGAAACTCGTTGGAACAAAGAAATTTTCAAAGCTTTTTTCTTCGGTCTTACTGTAGGTGCGTATTTAATATATGCAGCCCTTCATTATATTGAAGAATCCACAAATACGGCGATTAAAGAAAACTTAGAATAATGATAGGGGCTATAGATAACTATAGCCCTTTTCTTGTATTTTGATATACCTAAATTACTGGATTCTTTTGTTCATGAGGAGAATGTAGTACAGTTTACTAATGTAGCAAGGGCTACAATATCATAATTAATAGGAAAGGGAATGGTATATGTCAATGACATATAAACCTATATTAGATATAGAAGCAACAATGAAAGATACCATAGATGCCTTTTATAGAAAAGGAGCTACACAAATCTATGGATTAGGAGGTTCTCAGAAATCGTTTATATATAGTCAAGTTATGATACACGATAGACAACAACAGACTTTGATTGTTACTCATGATAAAGCGCACAAAGAAATGTGGGAGCGAGATATACAGTGTCTTTTACCAGAAGTTAAGGTATTATCGTATCCCATTGTGGATCGAGCTCTTTCGCAATGGACCGCAAAGAGTTTAGATACGCAGGCAAAGCGTATGGAAGTCTTAGGTAACCTAGCGTTAGGCAAGCCAGTAATTGTATTGGCTACTGTAGAAGAGGCAAGTCAGTTTGTAGGGGGACCATCTTCTGTATTAGATCATATGATAACTCTACAGGTAGAGCAAGATATAGATCAACAACATTTGTTGGAACAATTAGTGCAAATTGGATATGAACGAGTGGACCAGGTGGAATATCGTGGTCATTTTAGCGTGCGCGGAGATATTGTAGATATATTTCCTATCCAAAGTGAATCTCCCTATCGTCTTGAGTTTTTCGGTGATACTATCGACACGATGCGCCAATTCAATGTGGATACACAGCGGTCTATGGGGGAAACTGAGGAATGTATGGTGTTGCCTATCCATGCAGAGAGTGATGAGGAAATATACTCTATTCTTTCCTATTTAGACCAAGGTGTATTGATTTTGGATGAGCCGAAACGGTTAGAAGAAGCCTTAGGGAAGGTTCACAAGGAAGATACCACAAATGAAGAGTTATATATGCTTTGGAAAGACTGGAAAGCATCTTCTAAGGCACGTACTACTATTCTATTTAGTATGATGCAGCGCTCTGCGGGATGGGGGAAAGTACAAACCATCGGTATGCTGGGGAAATCTATTGCCTCCTATGAACGACAGATTCCTATGCTTATGGATGATGTTAAGTTTAATACCTCTTTGGGCCGGCAAATTGTGTTGGTGTTGCACAATCAACAACGTCGTGAAGCCATAGAAAATGCCTTAGTAGAGAATAAAATATCCTATGTGCATCGAGAGCAGTGGGAATGGACAGCACCGGCTGTACTTATTGTAGAGGGTATCCTTTCAGAGGGATTTGAGTTACCTCATTCTAATCTGACGGTCATCACAGAAGGAAATATTTTCGGCTTTCAGAAGAAAAAAATTCGGAAGAAAGTGGAAAAGGGTCAGGAGATTAAATATTTCACAGATATTACCGTTGGGGATTATGTTGTACATAGCATCCACGGTATTGGTAAATATCGAGGGCTAAAGACGATTGAGACGGAAGGCATTCATCGAGACTATATTGAAATCGATTATGCGGGTACAGATCGGCTATTCTTGCCAGCAGACCATTTGGACCAACTGCAAAAATACATTGGCAATGAAGGGGTTACACCTAAATTACATAAAATGGGCGGTAAAGAATGGATTAAAACAAAAACAAAAGCTCAAAAATCCATTGATGATTTGGCGGATACATTGGTGGAACTCTATGCAAAACGAGAACTTATTGAGGGCTATGCATTTTTACCAGATCAACCATGGCAACGTGAGTTTGAAGACCAGTTTCCATATGAAGAAACAGATGACCAATTGCAAGCCATCCAAGAAATTAAAGAATCAATGGAATCCCCACGTCCAATGGATAGATTGTTATGCGGTGACGTAGGATTTGGTAAAACAGAAGTAGCTATGCGCGCTATGTTCAAAGCTGTCATGAGTGGGAAGCAAGTTGCTATGCTAGTACCAACTACAGTATTATCAGAGCAACATTTTAAAACATTCATGTATCGATTTTCACAGTTTGGAGTTCGCGTAGAAGTATTAAATCGATTCCGTTCTGCCAAAGAGAAGAAGGATATCATCAAAGCCGTACAAGATGGACAGGTAGATATCTTAATCGGCACCCATGCCCTATTGAGTAAGCAAATACAGTTCAAAAAGCTAGGTCTTTTAGTGGTGGATGAAGAACAGCGATTCGGGGTAGCACAAAAAGAAAAATGGAAACAATGGGCTACGAATATTGATATTTTAACCCTCAGTGCCACACCGATTCCACGGACTTTGCATATGTCCTTGGTAGGGGTTCGTGAAATGAGTGTGATCCATACACCGCCAATGGAACGGTTGCCAGTACAAACCTATGTGGTCGAGTTCGACATGCAAGTAGTGACGGAGGCTATCCGTCGTGAGCTGCAACGAGGTGGACAAGTATACTTTGTGTATAACAAGGTGCAGTCCATTACACATATGGAAGAGCAGTTGCAACGTGCCATGCCGAACCTACGTATTGCAGTGGCACATGGACAAATGGCTGGCACCATGATGGAACATGTGATGCAAGACTTTACAGAAGGGCAATATGATGTGCTCTTATGTACGAGCATTATCGAAACGGGCTTAGATATACCGAATGCTAATACCATTATTATCTATGATGCAGATCATTTGGGACTTTCACAGTTGTACCAGATGCGAGGACGAGTAGGACGGTCCAGCCAGCGGGCCTATGCATATTTCATGTATCGTCCAGATAAGGTGTTAAATGAAAGTGCCGAAAAACGGTTGAAAGCCATCCAAGAGTTTACCGAATTGGGCGCAGGATTTAAGTTAGCTATGCGAGATATGGAAATTCGAGGAGCCGGCAATTTATTAGGGGCTCAACAGCATGGTAATATCGCAGCAGTCGGCTTTGCTATGTATGCAGTCATGTTAGAAGAAGCCATTGCAAAAGCACAGAAAAAAGACATGCCAGAACGGCCATTGCCAGCGCCAGTGGTGGATGTGGGTATCGATGCTTTCATTGACAGTGCCTATATTCATGATGAGGCTCGCAAAATTTCTGTGTATCAACGGCTATTGCAAATCGATACAAAAGCAGGTTTAGATGATTTTGTGGATGAATTGATTGATCGTTTTGGATCTCCTACGAAACCAGTGGAACGCCTCATCAAGCTAGCAAGTATTAAAGAACGTGCTCGTGCGTTAGGTATGAAGAGCGTCATTCGTAAAGATGGGAACATTCTATTCACTTGGCAAGATGAATCAAAAATGGAAGAGTGGGATATGGGCGCCATCAGTGAAGATATATGGAAACATATGAAACATCGTGGGTCGAATCCAACAGTATGGGCATACACTTTACAAACTGGTGATGTGATCCGCCAGGTAGAACAGGTAATGAGTGAGTTTGAACGGAAACTTCCAAAGGAGGGCTAGTATGACAGGATTTATGAAAGGAGCTATGATTTTAACTGTAGCAGGACTACTGGTGAAAGTCATAGGCGCTATCAGTAAGGTCATCGTAGCTCGTATTTTGGGCGGTGAAGGGGTAGGGCTCTACCAAATGGCCTATTCCCTGTATCAACTCATCATTAGTATTGGCGCAGCGGGGTTACCAGTGGCAATTTCTATTATGATTGCTCGCAAAGTAGGTCAAGAGGACTATCGAGGGGCACGGCATATCTTCAAGGTCGCATTGACCACTATGGGGCTTATGGGAGTATTGCTGAGTATAGGATTTTACTTTGCCATACCCTATGTGCTCGATGTAGGGTTAATTACAGATAACAGAGCAGAAGGAGCCTTATTAGCAGTAGCACCTGCCATTGGTATTGTATCCTTGCTGGCGTGCTTTCGGGGATATTTTCAAGGGTTTCAAAATATGTTACCAACAGGCATATCCCAGGTGTGCGAGCAGTTAGGACGTGTACTGGTCATGGTGGGGGCAGCTATGTATTTCTTGCCACAGGGCATTGAGCTGGCGTCCAGTCGGGCAGCCTTATCTTCTGTCATTGGTGTAGGCTTAGGATTCGTGGTGTTGCTCTATTATTATGGACGAGCCCCTAAATTAGAAGGTCAAAATTATCCATTAGAATCACCGAAATCGATTATAAAAGAATTAATTGTGTTGGCCGTTCCTGTGGCGTTGGCAAATATTATGATTCCTCTCATAGGAGCTATTGACTTGTGGTTGGTACCACAACAGCTGATGCTGTCGGGATATGGTAAGGAAGAGGCAACTACAGCCTTTGGGTATTTGACGGGGATGGCTACTTCTCTGATTAGTTTACCTGTAATCGTGACCATGTCGCTAGCCACTAGTTTAGTGCCTGCTATTTCTAGATTACATAGTGAACGAGATCAGCAAGAAATCCATTATCGTATGGGAACAGCACTACGGATGACAAATATTGTGACCATTCCTGCCTTTGTGGGATTATGTGTGTTAGCGACCCCTATTTCTCAGATGATGTTCAACACGCCTCATGCAGGGGGGGCCATTGCGGTTCTTAGTGCTAGTATTTGGCTACTAGGAGTACAACAGGTCACCGCAGGGGCCTTACAGGGCTTAGGACGGACGGCAATCCCTATGTTCACATTACTATTAGGAGCTGTCTTGAAAGTCTTGTTAAACCTCTATCTAACTCCTCAATGGGGCATCGAAGGGGCTGCGTGGGCTACTAATATAGATTTTGGTATGGCTGCGACAGCGAACTTGTATATACTGTATCGCAGTACATCGTTCCAAGTGTCTTTCATAGAAATTGGGAAAATACTATTCTCCTCCTTGGCCATGGGGGGCGGTACAGTGATGGCCTATAATGTTATGAGCACCATTCTATCGAATACGATGAGCGTGGCACTATCTATCGTTCTAGGGATTATATTTTATGTGGTGGCCCTAAGCATTACGAAGACGATGGACTTGAAAGAATTTAAAAGCTTAGCGAAACAAGCTATGAAGAAAGGAGGAGCTAAATGAGCCAAAAAGAAATGAGTTCCTTTACATTGGATCCCTTGGTGGATGTATTAGCTGAATTACGTGGACCTAAGGGATGTTCCTGGGACAAATTACAAACCCATAGTTCCTTACGGAGATATTTATTAGAAGAAGTGTATGAAACATTAGAAGCTATCGATGAACAAAATGTAGACCATTTGCGTGAAGAGTTAGGTGATTTGTTGTTACAAATTGTGTTCCACGCACGTGTGGCGGAAGAAAATGGACATTTTACCATGCAAGATGTGGTCAATGACATTACGGCAAAAATGGTGCGACGTCATCCCCATGTATTTCAAACAGCAGACCGAGAAACTGTAGGTGACACATTAGCCACTTGGGAAGAATTAAAGGCAAAAGAAAAAGGTCATGAACGGACATCTATTTTGGACGGAATTTCTCCAGGCCTACCGGCACTGTTGCGAGCTCAAAAATTGCAAGAAAAAGCAAGTAAAGTAGGTTTTGATTGGCCTACGGAAGAAGGGGTATGGGCGAAGTTTTATGAAGAAATAGATGAATTTAAACAAGAAATATTCAAAAAAGATGTAGAAAAAGCAGAAGAAGAGGGGGGAGATGTACTTTTTTCCTTGATAAATCTGTTTAAATGGTATAAAATAGTCGGAGAAAATGCACTACACCGCACTAATACAAAGTTTATACGGCGTTTTTCATACGTAGAACAAGAGGTTCAACGAAGTGGAAAAAAATGGGAGGATTTTACTCTCAAAGAGCTAGATGAATTTTGGGATGCGGCGAAGGTGAAACTTAACTCGAATGATTAAGTTAGAGGATACTATTTTTAAGGGAGGTTCAATCATGAACAAAACTGAATTAATTGCAAGCGTTGCAGCAAAAGCTGAGTTGACAAAAAAAGATGCTGAAAAAGCAGTAAAAGCTTTATTCGACACAATCGGCGAAGCATTAGCAAAAGAAGAAAAAGTACAAGTTATCGGTTTCGGTACTTTCGAAGTTCGTACTCGTGCTGAACGTACTGGTCGCAACCCTCGTACAAAAGAAGAAATGACAATTCCAGCGTCCAAATCCCCAGCTTTCAAAGCAGGTAAACAATTAAAAGATCTTGTTAATGGACCAGCTGCGCCAGTTCGCAAAAAATAATTCAGGTCATTCCTAAGAGATGTAATAACGCCACAATTCCGGGCCTATATGGTTTGGAATGGTGGCGTTGTTTTGTATCTCTTTTAATTTATGATAGAATAGACATAATGTAGTATCGCAGTAAGACTCGTAGAGATGTGATACAAGAGCTAAGATATATCTAAGGAAAGGAGGACACATGGGACAACGTATTTTAATCGTATCTGCCTCAATTGGTACCGGTCACACGCAAGCAGCGCTAGCCATACAGGAATATTGGCAACAAAAGGATCCAAGTGCCGTAGTTCACCATGTGGACTTCCTCGGAACAGATACGTTTTCCTTTGATAATCTATTGAAAGAAACGTATTTCAAGATGCTCGACTTTTTCCCGTTCCTCTATGACATTGTGTATCGTTGGTCTGGTGGGGAATGGAAGGGAAGCGTAGCCCAAACCGTAGTGTCTTGGATGTTGAAGAATCGGATGGAAAAGCTCATTGAAAAGGAGCAACCTGATTTAATTGTATGTACCCATCCCTTTCCCTGCGGTGCGGCTAGTGTTTTGAAACGACATCGGAAAATTGATGTACCCATTGCAGCGGTTATGACTGACTTTGCGGCCCATCAATTTTGGCGCTATGATGAAATTGATGCGTACCATGTGGCAACGCCATCCATGGTGTACGAAGTGTTGAACATGGGGGTACCTTTGGAAAAAATCCATGTGACGGGCATTCCAATTATGCGCCATTTCTTTGAGCCACTAGAGGAACCTTATGGTAGTGATCAATGTAAACGGGTGCTTCTCATGGGTGGTGGTCTTGGCCTAGGATGTGTAGAAGAAGCGTTACAGCGGCTAGACCATGTACCGGGCATCGATGAAATCCATGTAGTGGCTGGTTTAAACGATGCTTTGTATAATTCACTACATCATATGAAAGATTCTTTACGCACACCTATTTTCATTTATGGCTATACCAATGAGATTCCGCAGTTGATGCGGAAAGCGACTTTGCTTGTAACAAAACCGGGGGCCTTGACTTGTATGGAAGGCGTTACTATTGGGGTACCTATGGTATTTTTCAATGCGATTCCAGGACAAGAAGAGGCTAATGCAGAATTATTAGAACAAAAGGGTTGTGGTAAGTGGGCACGACATATTGAAAACTTGGATGATGTGGTAGGTGCTTTGTTACAAAACCAAGAACGGTTACAGGCCATGCATGAAGCGGCTAAGGCTTGGAAAGTTGATGGGGCTGCAGAAATCGTAGACGCTTGTGAAGAGATGATTGCACATAAAAAAGGGAATCACTGAATACATTTCAATTGCAATAGCAGACTATGATTACAAGCTAGTCAAATAAATGCTATTGTTATCAGGCAAATAAAAAAGGCTGTCACAACATGTATATTACATGCTGCGACAGCCTTTTGCTGTATTACTCGCTATAGGAGTCCATTTCGGAATCGTAACGCTCGATATTCTCATGGCGAATATCTTGCAACGTATCTAGCAATTCTTCCGCACTTTCCACACGTAGGAATAAGTCTTTCAACTCTTCGCCGTTCGAAAGTGTTACGCTCCATTGAAATGTATCATTATCATCATACACAGAAACAATTACAGGTGTATCCATTGAAACAGGAATGCGGCCATCCTCATCGGAAACAATGGCGTATTGACCATCTTCCTCTTCACTACCATCAGATAGTTCGTACAATAGAACATCCCGTTCGTCAACTTCTACAATTTCAAAACCAATATCTTCAAACTCTTGCTGAACCGTGTCAGTGTCCATGATAACCTCCTTATAAAATAATGAATAGATTACTTTCATTCTAATCCATGAAAGTAGGCGTGTCAATGGAGGAATGTGTATTTACAAAGTGATAGATTTTAGATATGATAATAAAAAAGGAGGGATTACTATGGAAAAGGTATTAGATGTTGCTAAATATATTATTAATCGATATGAAGAAGTGGCAGGCGTCACTATTGATGAGTTAAAATTACATAAACTTCTTTATTTTGTGCAAAGAGAAGCAATAGCCATTACAGGTAATCCTATGTTTAAAGAAGACTTAGAAGGATGGAAGTATGGTCCAGTAAGCCCAGTAGTTAGAAATTATTTTACGGATGATGGCTTATCTTTTATGGATGAAAAAGAAATACAAGAAGAAAATAAATACATTGTTAATAATATCATTCAACAATATGGTGGTTTTGAATCATGGAAATTGAGTGACTTGTCGCATCAAGAGTATTCATGGAAACAGGCCCGTATAGGGGTAGCATCATCAGAAAATGGAAATCATATCATCAAAATTGAAGATATTTGTAAGGATGCTCAAAAAATTAGACCGTATGACTCAGTATATGATATGTATTATGATGAATTTGAAGATGCGGAGGGCATGTGATGGTTGGAGATTTTTGTTTAGCAATATTTCCATATTATGATGTAAGAGCCAAAAAAAATAAATTCAAATATCGTCCTATTCTTGTCATTGCAGAAGCTGGACAAAATGACTGGGTAACATTACCAGTGTCTAAGATTTCTCATAAAGAATGTATTGATTTAGAATATGATATCAAAATAGAACCTATAAACTATCCGTTAATGAACTTGACATGTGTTTCTTATATAAGAACACATAAACAAACCGTTACACATCGTGCATCGATTACGAAGGTAATTATTAATGTAAAGAAAATGTATCCTGGATTATATACTAGGGTAATAGATAAAGTTGAAGAGAAGTATAAAATAAATATAATCGAAGCAAGAAGTTAGCACTTTGCTATATTGATATATGATTTTTTAGTTATAGGTACCAATTATTATTAATTGGTACCATTTTTTTATTATGTAAATATATAAGTCATTATCACAAGGATGAAAATTGAAAGGACACATATGAACATCTTAACATTACAAAACATAGAAAAATCCTATGGCACACGGCTATTGTTTAAAAATGTAAATGTAACCATAGCCTCGCATCATCGCATTGGCTTAATTGGTGTCAATGGGACAGGAAAAACAACTTTATTACAGGTCTTAGAAGGAACGCAAGAACCAGATAAGGGGAGTATAGAACGGAATGGGAAGGCCACCATCCATCGATTGGAGCAAGATCCGTATATTGATGAAACAAGCACATTGCTGGACAATGTATTACTAGGGGACCACCCGAAACTTTCACTGGTACGAGATTTTGAAAGAGCTTTACAAGATCCAGAATCACCGCAGTATATGAAATTATTAGCGCGCATGGATGAAGAAGATGGCTGGATTGTAGAGCAAGAAGCGAAAATGATATTGACTCGTCTTGGCTTTCATGATGTACATGGGTCAGCAAAGTCATTATCTGGGGGACAACGGCGGAGACTGGCATTAGCTAGAGCCTTGGTCTATCCTTGTGATTTATTATTGCTTGATGAGCCTACGAATCATTTGGACGAGGCCACCATTGAATGGCTAGAACTATATTTAAAAGATAGAAAAGGCGCCGTATTATTGAGCACCCATGATAGATATTTCCTAGATGCCGTATGCAACACCATATGGGAATTATCAAATCAGACCATATATGAATTTCAAGAGACCTATGAAACCTATGTATCGTTGAAAGAAGAACGAGAAGCACAGTTAGATGCCATCGAGGAAAAGCGGAGGAAGCTTATTGCCAGTGAATTACAATGGGTACGCCGTGGAGCAAAGGCACGGACTACGAAACAAAAGGCAAGGTTGCAACGATTCGAACAATTGAAAGCTATGGAAAAACGACAAAAGGTAGGCACTGTGGATCCTATCGTGTTAGCCTCTCGTTTAGGAAATACAATTTTCGACATAGAACATCTATCCTTTTCCTATGATACAGGGCGAGAAGTGATTAAAGATTTTACGTACCATATGGTGCGCCATGATCGTATCGGTGTGGTGGGACCCAACGGAATAGGTAAGACAACGTTGATGAAGCTATTCCAAGGGGCCTTGGAACCGACCGGTGGGACTATGGGGCGTGGAGAAACAGTTCGCATTGGATATTTCTCGCAACAATTGCCGACGTTTAAAGAGGACCAACGGGTGTTGGACTATATTCGAGAAAATCGTTCGTACTTGCACTTGCCAGATGGCAGTTCCTTAAGTGCAGGACAATTGTTGGAACGCTTTTTATTTCCTCCATCCCATCATGGCTTGCCGATTCGCAAACTATCGGGTGGGGAAAAGCGAAGATTATTTTTACTTCGCATTTTAATGGATGCACCTAATGTGTTACTCCTAGATGAGCCTACCAATGATTTAGATATTCCAACTTTAGAAGTCTTAGAAGAGTTCTTAGATTCTTATAGTGGTATTGTCATCACGGTTTGCCATGATCGGTACTTCTTAGATCGTGTAGTAGATAAGCTCTTTGTATTCACGGGGGGCGGGCACATCGAGGTGTATCATGGCGGTTATTCCGATTATGAAGCGGATACGAACCTAACCAGTGCCATGGGTGGTGATACAAAACGTGGTGTCCTACGTCATGCTGTGCAGGTACAGGGTGGATCCGCTGATTCTAGGGAGCAGAATGCGGAACACCATGCCAATGAAGAAATGGTGTTGCGTGCTGAAAGTGGAGGTGTACAAAACCTGTCACGTGATACAGGCATAGATGTGAATACTAGTATGAATCTAGAAACAGTATCGACTACGATAGATAGCAACGAAGGTGCCAAGAAGAAACTGACCCTAGGGGAAACGAAGGAACTTGAACGATTAGAACTTCGCATTGCGGAATTAGAAGTCCTTGTAAAAGCTTACGATGCTATGATTGCCCAAGGCGGTAGTGACTATGACGCCATTGAAAGTATAGTCAAAGAACGAGAACAAGCCGTAGAAGAGCTAGAGTTAAGTACCTTGCGTTGGTTAGAGCTGGAAGAGAGAAAGTAAATATGTCTTGATGTGTTTTAAAAAGATTTTTATATGCTAATATAAAGCATTAAAAATGATAAATATTTTTTAATTTTTAAAAACTTTTAAAAAATTACATATTGAATAATTGGTGGTATACTTCGGTTAAAGGTGGAATTAGATAGGATATGTCAGTACTCTACCGTGTCAAGCGAGGAAACTTGGACACTCCCAAATCATGGACGGTCTGGCTGCTATCTAGTCTACTTAGTTTGATGGTTACTTTTTTTTAGAAAAGGAGTAGTATCATGAAAAAACAGTTAGCAGTATTAGCAGCAACAGCAGTATTGGGTGTAACTTCAGCGTTTGCAGCAAATCCTTTCTCTGATGTGACACCACAAGATTGGGCATACCAAGCAGTAGCTCAATTAGCAGCCCAAGGCGTAGTGAACGGCTATCCAGATGGAACATTCCAAGGCCAACACAACATCACTCGTTACGAAATGGCACAAATGGTTGCCAAAGCATTAGTTCGTCAAGATCGTGTTGATGCTGAACAAAATGCAATTATCAATCGTTTAGCTAACGAATTCTCCGCTGAATTGAACAACTTAGGGGTTCGTGTAGCTACATTGGAAAATAAAGTGGGTAACTTCAAATTCACTGGTGATGCACGATTGAGATTTATAGGTCATGAAAAAACAACAACTTCTCTTGATGTAGTTGAAAAAGATAAAGAAGATAAATCTGGCAAGGAAAAAGTTCTTACAGAAAAAATGATGAAAAAATCTATGTTTGACTATCGTGGACGTGTTCAATTTGCAGCGACTGTGAATGATAATACAAAAGCAGTGATTCGCTTGGTAGGTAGTAAAGAGTTTGGAGCAGCTGGTAATCCTAAAACAACTATTGATCGTATCTATGTACAGCATAACTTTGGTAAATATCTAACTGCAACAGCAGGCCGTCATGATTTGACAGTAGGTGCTGGTTTAACCTATGACGATGTATTTGAAGGTGCTACAGCAATGGTAGGTAAAGATGCATTAAATGCATCTGTTTCCTATGGTTATGCTCCAGCATTAGGATATAATGCAGTATTTGGTGGTACAAAAGATGTTCCTGGCACATCCAATAGAGAAGTATCTTTCTTTGCCAAAGATCAAAAAGATAATGCACAATTGGCAGTATTCCAAGTGAATGGCATGATTGGTAAAGCTGTAAAAGTAGGTGGCTTCTATACTAAAGTTAATGGTGTAAAAGCAATCGATGCAGTAACAGCAATCAATGGTATTGCTTTAGATGCTGATTCTATGAAACAAGCAGAAAAATTAACTAAAAAATCTTTAGATTTCTATGGCGTTAATGCTAGTGTGAAATTAGGCCATAATTTAATGGTAGATGGTGAATTTGCTAAATACGTAGATTTGAAACATTCTAATGCTTGGACAGCAGGTATCGCTTATGGTGCGTATGATATGAAAAAAGCTGGTACTTGGATGTTAAAAGCACAATATGTAAATCTTGATGTAATGGCACCAGTATTCTCTTCGACTTATATGACTCCATACAACCAAAACTACAAAACTTGGTCTGTATTAGGTAAATATGCGATTGCTAAAAATGTTGGCTTAGCAGCATACTCCACTATTGGAGCAAAAGATAAAGCTGGTAACGATGTAGCAGACTTCTATCGTGCAGAATTAAACTATAAATTCTAATCTAATTCATAATTAGTAGCTTTAATAGCATAGTAATACCCATAAAAAATAGTGGTTAGTTGTGTATAGCAACTAGCCACTATTTTTAGTTGCGGTCTTACAAGGGGTATTTGTGTATTCGGCTTAATTATGGCTAGTTCTAGGGAATAAATATAGATAGAAGGACTAAAAAAGAGGAAGATAGTTTGCAATTCTATAGGTAATATGATAGTATATAAGGTATCCTAGTGGATGAAATAAGATGATTATGGACAATCAAAGTTGCATATAATGGAGGAAACTTGGACACTCCAATGAAATATACTGTGAATGTAACTAATTGTCTTATGAAATTCACATTTTTTATTTTCATTGAGAGGTAATTATCATGAAAAAACATTTAGCAGTATTAGCTGCCACAGCAGTATTGGGTGTAACATCTGCATTCGCAGCAAACCCATTCTCCGATGTAACTCCACAAGATTGGGCATACCAAGCAGTTGCTCAATTGGCAGCACAAGGTGTAGTGAATGGCTACCCAGATGGTACTTTCAAAGGCCAAAACAATATCACTCGTTACGAAATGGCACAAATGGTTGCTAAAGCATTAGTGCGTCAAGATCGTGTTGACGCTGAACAAAACGCAATCATCAACCGTTTAGCTAATGAATTCTCCGCTGAGTTGAACAACTTAGGCGTTCGTGTGGCTACATTGGAAAATAAAGTGGGCAATTTCAAATTCACTGGTGACGCTCGCTTACAATATGTAGGTAACGAAAAAGTAGTAAACACAATTGGTCTAGACAAAAAGGGTGAAGCTGAGCTAAAAGAAAGTCAAAAATCTACTTTCAAATACCGTGGTCGTGTACAATTTGAAGCAACAGTAAATGATAATACTAAAGCAGTGATTCGTTTAGCATCCGATAATAAAGAATTTGGTGCTCAAGGTACACCTGCTGCTAGCATTGATCGTGTTTATGTACAACATAACTTTGGAAAATATACTACTGCAAATGTAGGTCGTTTTGACGAAGTTATCGGTGCAGGCTTAACATATGATGATGTGTTTGAAGGAGCTAAAGTAGCATTCGGCAAAGACAAATTAAATGCAAGCGTATCTTATGGTTATGCACCAGAAATGACTGTTAAAATGGTAGAAGGTACAGAAGATGGAACTGTTGTTTTCAAGGCTCCTTTATTCAATGCTAATCAAAAAGACAACGCACAATTGGCGGTATTCCAAGTAAATGGTAAAGTTGGTAATAATGTAAAAGTTGGTGCATTCTACACTAAAGTAAATGCTACAAACTTTAACGAAGCACTTTCTCACACTGTATTAGCTCCTTTAGGAACAGCATTGAAAGACAAAGAATTAGATTTCTACGGTGCACATGCAAAGGTACAAGTAGCTAATAAAGTAGCTGTTGATGGTGAATTTGCAAAATTCAAAGAATATCATCATACAAATGCGTGGACTGCGGGTCTTACATATGGCAACTATAACATGGCTAAACAAGGTACATGGTCTTTGAAAGGTCAATATACAAGCTTAGATAAAATTACTCCAGTATTCTCTTCTACATTCTGGACTCCATATAACCAAAACTTCAAAGCTTGGTCCGTACAAGGTAAATATGCAGTAGCTAACAATGTTGGCTTAGCAGCATATACTACAATCCATGCGAAAGATAAAGATAACAACAAAGTATCTAACTTCTATCGTGCAGATCTTAACTACAAATTCTAATTTGAAAGTTAACTATATAAAAAAGAACTCCTTCGGGAGTTCTTTTTTATATGATAAATGATAGATTGTAAATAGGATTTCTTCATATACTTAGGCATTGTATTAAAAGGATGGAGTAAATGTATTCAACTTTTATATGCAATTTAAGTGAAATTTGGGGTAAGTATTCATTTATTATCTGGATCTAGGAGTTTTAAAGGTTTAAAAATCTGTATGAAAAGATTGGAATGATAGATGTTATAGCAACTAGTTAGATGTAGTTATTAAGTATATATATCTTATACACAAAAATAAACGAAATGCTTATTTGTTGGAAATTATTTGCTTTATATAGATGTCCTATGATATGATACTTTCAAGTCAAGTATGTTTGCTATGATTTAGATTATGGATATGTCATTACTGTATGTGAGGAAACGTGGACACTCCATGAAAAGTAGTGAAATGATATAATCAGTCAAGCTATATGTATGAGACGGTATATATTATTTTATTTTTCATCGAGAGGTAATTATCATGAAAAAACATTTAGCAGTATTAGCTGCCACAGCAGTATTGGGTGTAACATCTGCATTCGCAGCAAACCCATTCTCCGATGTAACTCCACAAGATTGGGCATACCAAGCAGTAGCTCAATTGGCAGCTCAAGGCGTAGTTAATGGCTACCCAGATGGCACTTTCCAAGGCCAAAAGAACATTACTCGTTATGAAATGGCACAAATGGTTGCTAAAGCGTTAGTTCGTCAAGATCGTGTTGACGCTGAACAAAATGCAATCATCAACCGTTTAGCTAACGAATTCTCTGCTGAGTTGAACAACTTGGGTGTTCGTGTAGCTACATTGGAAAACAAAGTGGGCAACTTCAAATTCACTGGTGATGCTCGTCTTCGTTACACTGGTTCCGATGATGCAAGTAAATCTAACTTTACATACCGTGGTCGTGTAAAATTCGAAGCAACAGTAAACGATAATACAAAAGCAGTAGTACGTTTAATGGGTAGCAAAGAATTTGGTGCAGATGGTAACCCTAATACAGCTATCGACCGTGTATATGTACAACATAACTTTGGCAAATATGCAACTGTAACTGCTGGTCGTCAAGATTTAGTAGTTGGTGCTGGTCTTGCATATGATGATGCGTTTGAAGGTGTTGTAGCTAACGTTGGCAAAGATAAATTGAATGCGTCTGTTGCATTTGGTTACTTACAAGCTGGCGAAGCTTATGGACAAAAACTTGGTAAACTTGTTCGTACAGCAGACAAAGATCATCCTAACACAAACGAACAGCTTTCTGTATACCAATTAAACTATAATCCAACAGCGAAAGTGGCAGTAAAAGGTTTCTATGCTGACGTTCATGAAGAAAATCTAGACAATGCATATGGTGCATCTTTAGATCTTACTCTTGGCAAAAAAGTTTGGGTTGGCGGTGAATATGTAAAAACTGAAACTCAAGGTGCTAATGGTGAAGGTTGGACAGCAGGCTTAGGCTATGGTAAAGCTAACATTAAACAACCAGGCACTTGGGGTGTGAAAGCTCAATACTTCGATATCAAGCAAGATGCTCCTGTAGTGTCTACTACTTGGAATTTAATTGATAAAGATCAAAAAGGTGTATTGGCAACAGTTAACTACACAGTAGCTAAAAATGTTGGTCTTAATGGTTATGCAACAATTGATACTAAAGGTCAAGATAACAAAGCTAAAGCAGAAACTTATCGCGCAGAACTTAACTACAAATTCTAATTTGACAGTTAAACATATAAAAAGAACTCCTTCGGGGGTTCTTTTTTTGTTTTTAATCTGATAAGTATTTCAATAAGCTATATTTGAGCTCTTTGTCAAATTTTGAGACAGCAATTAATCTATTCAGGATCTATAATTCATGTTGAGGATACTATAGAAAACGAGCCATTAGCATACGAAAAAAGTTTTAATTTTTGGTAAAGAAATAAATGCTAATTGAAATTTTTTCTTAATTAAAATCTACATATCGTGCAATAAAACGATAAAAGGGTATTGAGTTTTATCTGTTGTTGTGTTATGATATTCACAAGTCAAATAAGAATAGTATAGATTAGAAGATAGCGATGTATTTACTAGTATGTGAGGAAACGTGGACACTCCATTGAAAAGTAGTACAATGATATGCTCGAATCTATCTAAGCTTAGGAGACAATGTATATTACTTTATTTTTCATTGAGAGGTAATTATCATGAAAAAACATTTAGCAGTATTGGCTGCAACAGCAGTATTGGGTGTAACTTCTGCATTCGCAGCAAACCCATTTGCAGACGTAACTCCACAAGATTGGGCATATCAAGCAGTATCCCAATTAGCTTCCCAAGGTATCGTTAACGGTTACCCAGATGGCACTTTCAAAGGCCAACACAATATCACTCGTTTCGAAATGGCTCAAATGGTAGCAAAAGCTATGGCTCGTCAAGATCGTGTTGACGCTGAACAAAATGCTATCATCAACCGTTTGGCTAACGAATTTGCAACTGAGTTGAACAACTTGGGCGTTCGTGTTTCCACATTGGAAAACAAAGTAGGCAACTTCTCCTTCACTGGTGATGCTCGCCTTCGTTACCAAAATAGAAAAGTAGAAAATAAAGATAAATCTGAAACTTACAAATCTAAATTTGACTATCGTGCTCGTGTACAATTCGAAGCTACAATAAATGATAATACTAAAGCTGTTGTACGTTTGGCTGGTGAAAAAGATGGCGAAAAAGATGAATTTGGTTCAGCAGGCAACCCAAAAACTAGCCTTGACCATGTATATGTACAACATAACTTCGGTAAATATGCTACAGCAACAGCTGGTCGTCAAGATTTAGTGATTGGTAATGGCTTAGTATATGATGATTACTTTGAAGGTGCAGTAGCGACAGTTGGTAAAGATAAATTAAATGCATCTGTTGCATACGGTTACTTACAAGGTGGTAACTATGTTCCTAATGCTGAATATGTAAAAGGTACTAATGAAGCAACAGATCTTGGTGCGAAAACTCGCCTTGAAAATGCGCAAGTTTCCGTTTACCAATTGAACTACATGCCAACTGAAAAAGTAGCGGTAAAAGGTTTCTATGCTGATATTCATGAAAAAGGCGAAAACAGCGTTTATGGTACATCCTTAGATCTTAAACTTGGTAAAAAAGTTTGGGTTGGTGGCGAATACGCTAAACAAGAAACTCGTGGTGCAGCTGGTGAAGCATGGACTGCAGGTGTAGGTTATGGCGAAGCTGATATTGAAAAAGCTGGTACTTGGGGTACAAAAGTTCAATACTTCGACTTGAAAAAATCTGCTCCAGTAGTATCTAATACTTTCAATTTAAATGATCAAAACCAAAATTACAGAGGTTACTTAGCAACTGTTGATTACACTGTAGCTAAAAACATTGGTCTTTCCGCTTACGCTACATTTGATAGCAAGAAAAAAGATGACAACAACAAATCTGTTGACTTGCCAGAATACTATCGTGCAGAACTTAACTACAAATTCTAATTTGATAGTTACACATATAAAAAGAACTCCTTCGGGGGTTCTTTTTTGCATACTTGATAGTATAAAATACACTTATGAGCGTCTAGAATATAAATTAATTATTCATGGTGTAACATACTATATAATAAAAATCATAAAGGCTAATGATGGTTATGTTGTGGAATCTAGTGCATGCACCTATTTTATGTGGATAGTGAATATCAGTAAGGGCAAGACCTATTCTATCGGTGTAGATACATACTAGGGCTTAGCATATGATGATTTACTTTCACAATAAATCGTATATTCACAAAGTGTGTATAGATGTCTGTATAAATTGCATTTAATGTATACCTATGATACTATTAAGACAAGTCTAATAGATATAGTAAGGCGAGGTATGTAGGGGTACTTGCTACACGATGAGAATAGGGGTATGCTCGATGGATAGTAATACATAACTGTATCGGAGCTTCTATATAGAATGGACAAGGGTATTATTTGTTTTTATAAAGGGTATTCATTATGAGAAAACAATTAGCAGTATTAGCAGCAACAGCGGTGTTGGGTGTAACATCTGCCTTGGCAGCACATCCATTTTCTGATGTAACAGCACAAGATTGGGCATATCAAGCTGTAGAACGATTGGCAGCAGAAGGGGTTATCCAAGGCTATCCAGATGGCACTTTCAAAGGGCAACGCAATATCACTCGTTATGAAATGGCGCAAATGATTGCTAGAGCTGATGCGCATCAAGATGAAGTCACAGCTGAGCAAAGAGCAACGATCCAACGCTTGGCAAATGAATTTGCCAATGAATTACAAGCATTTGGCGTGCGAGTGAATAGATTAGAAGATAAAGTGGGGAACTTTAAATTCAGTGGGGATGCACGGTTAAGATATGATAATGTGTATCCTGGAGAGCGCGGAACAGAGACGCTTAATGGTAAATCTTCATTTTATTATAGGGCTCGTTTAAAATTTGAAGCTACAATTGATGAGAAAACCAAGGCAGCAGTACGTCTTTCTACGGGTGATACAAGATTTGATGAAGAAGCTCATTCAGGAACAAGTGTTGATGAAGTGTATGTACAACATCAATTTGGTAAACATGTGTTAGCTACAGTAGGTCGCAAGGACTATATTGTCGGTAACGGCTTAACATATGATGATTCTTTTTCGGGAGTTAAGCTTCGTTTTGGTGATGAGAAGTTAAATACTAATCTTTCCTTCGGATATATTAATAGTAATGGTAAAAAAGCTGTATCCATTTATGAAGTTGGATATCGTCCAAATCAATCCGTAAACTTAAAAGGATTTTATATTGATCGACACAGTTCGAAGTCTAATAATGATAAGACTAAAAAGTTGACAGATATTTTTGGTGGTTCTTTAGATGTTTACTTGGGTAGCGATAACAAAATTTGGCTTGGTGGTGAATATGCTAGAAAAGAACGACAAGGTGCTGATGGAGAATCATGGATTGTAGGAGGTGGTTATGGAAAAGCAGATATCCTACAACCTAGAACTTGGGATGTGAAGGTACAATACTTTAACTTTAAGAAGGAAACATTTGTAAAATATACAACATATGATGTTCCTACATATTACTATAATTTTGTGCCTGCTCACGCTAATGCAAAAGGATGGTTAGCGACTGTAGATTATACATTGACTAAGAACCTTGGTTTGTCAGCATATGCTAGCTTCAAGAGTAAAACGCAGGATAACGTAAATAAACCAGAATTGTACCGTCTAGATCTGAACTACCAATTCTAACTTATAACACAAAAAGAACTCCTCCGGGGGTTCTTTTTTGTAGCTCTTTTTTAAGTGTGGAAACTGCTCTTTTACAAAGTCCTTAGTAATAAGCTATTTAAATAGTGAATGCTGTTCTTTTGCCTAATAGAAGTATATGAACTCTAACATATTCAAATGATACAACCCATAAATATTCTATTACATACATTAATGTTATGATTGCTTTCAATGGGTAAAAAGCTTTCTTAATCTATGTTCTAGGATTAGAATCTATGCATTACAATCTAGGGGGAACGTGATATAATAATACATAATCTATCTCTTTGTTAGGAAATGGAAGGTGTTATAATGAATGATTGGTTGTTCGCGCTCATCAATGGTTTGGCCAACCGCAGTGTGATAGCGGATGCATTGATGATATCGATCTCTAAACTGGTGCCGTACTTATATATACTCATATTAGCTTGGTTATATGTGAAAGGTTTCCGTACAGGCAGCTTTAAGCTTCGTGGTGAAAGTTTCGCCACCGGTGTGTTATTGGTGATTTGTCTTATCGGTAGTTTTATCTTAGGCTCCATGTTCTATGAAAATCGGCCATTTGTGGATCATCCAGATGCTATCTTAATTTTAAAACATGCAGCAGATGCTAGTTTCCCAAGTGATCATGCAGTAGGCACCATGGCCATCGCTTGCGGTATCTTATTCTATCGTTGGAATCAAGGTACATGGATGGTGTATGGTTCTATCTTGGTAGGCTTTTCTCGTGTCTTTGTAGGGAACCATTACCCTGGGGATATACTAGGGGCTTTCATCCTCGTGTGGATTTTGACGGCTATCTATAATAAAACTATACGTCGTGGCGTGGTGCGATTGTATAGAGGATTAGATACACGACTTATGCGTGAGTATGTGAGACGATTCCGAAGCAGAAGAGATGTGTAGAGAGAATCTACTTAATTAACTAAATAAATAATAAGGTTTCTATCTGTAAGGCTTTCACAAAAGTGAAAGCCTTTTTGAATGGTAAGGATAACATAATATTTTGGGCATTAATTTGAGTTAACCTATATTGCTATATTATTAAAGCGATGATAAAATTAACCTATAAGGTTAATTTTTAAAATTTATTAGGTGGTGATGCTTTGGAGATTACATATAAATCTAAAAAGTTAGAAAAAGTATGTGAAGACAAAAAAACAGCAGTAAAAACCTATGGTCCAGATATGGCAAGAAAAATAAAAGTCAGAATTAATGAGATTAGAGCTTCTGACTCTATAGAAGAGATGATTCAATTTCAGATTGGAAGGTGTCATGCTTTATTAGGCAATAGATTAGGTGAGTATGCAGTTGATCTTGTCCAGCCATTTAGATTGATTTTTGAAAAAGATAAGGATACGGGAGCACTTAAAATTGTAAAAATTATAGAGATAATAGATTATCATTGAAATTATTAAGGAGAGAAAGAAATTATGGAAAGCAAATCATATATAGCGGTTCCGCCGGGGGAATCGATACGAGAACAATTAGAACTACGTAATATGAATCAAAAGGAATTTGCATTGCGCATGAATATGTCCGAGAAGCATGTAAGTAATTTATTAAATGGAAAGGTCAGCCTGACGAATGATGTAGCCAATAGATTAGAACGAGTATTGGGGGTGCCTGCACGATTTTGGAATCGTTTAGAGTCCTTATATAGGGAGGACCTAGCTAAGGTAGAGACAGAAAATTTAGCGGATAAAGAGATTAATTTTATTAATAGTTTCCCATATAACGATATGGTAAAAGCTCATATGGTTGATAATGCTACTAATCATGTGGATAGGCATATTAATTTATGTCAGTTCTTTGAAGTTGCTAATTTGAGTCTATTGGATGATATGCGTATTTTACCAATTGTTTGTCGTCAATTAGGAGATACGGACAAGGCTATGCGTGCGAAATTAGTGATAGCTCAATATGCAAAATTACAAGCAAGGGATATAAGTTTATGTCGATATTCAAAAGAAAAGTTATTAGCATGTATTGCTTTTTTAAAACAATTTACTAAATGTGAAACATTTAGCTTTTTTGAAGAGGTTAGAATGGCTCTTTCAAAATGTGGTATAGCGTTGGTATTGGTACCTCATATTCCTGGCTCATTCTTACAAGGATTATCTTTTATAGATGATTCAAGTCAAAAGGTTATAGTAGGTGTTAGTTTACGACAAAAAAGAGCAGATGTATTTTGGTTTACATTGTTTCATGAGCTAATCCATATTATAGAGGGGGATATTTATAAAGTTGATGGTGCATGTAATGATGATGAACAGAAAGCAGACTCATTAGCTAGTTCTTGTTTAATCGATGGAGTTGCCTATAAGAAATTTATTAACAAGACGCCAATTAATATTGATATGATTCAGGCGTTTGCAGATACTCAAGGAATTGGGGTAGCATTAGTAATAGGAAGGCTACAAAAAGATAAGATTATAGGGTATAATCAGTTTAATACATATATTGCCACATATACTACATAGGAGGTTATCATGGATTTTCAAAGTTCTGCAGGTCCGAATCAATATAGTGATTCTGTGTATGAAGTAGTGTTTACACCAGTTTTGGAGCGCCCAGAGTATCAAGGGGAGCCATTACATTCTTTATTATTGGAATTACGTGAAAGAATGGGGCAATCCGACTTTGATCAATATATCAATAGTTTAATTTCTATCAAATACAATGGAACAGCCTTATGGTTGATTACAAAAAGTGAACGAAATCGAACATTGATTGAAGGTCGATTCTTGCCATTGTTGCGTGAAGTGTTCAAGGTAGCAGCGCCACGGATTATTTCACAACCATAGAATGGTAGGAGTTATTTCTAGTTAAAGGTTTACTGATGTTATGATTTGAGAATGGTCGTAAGATCTTTTCTCAAATCTTTTTTTGCTCTTTATCAAATGTGGGTGCTACTCGTATAAAAAGCTCTTAGCGCTAGATATCTAATTATTGACACAGTGCAAGAATAGCGGAATATTTGGGTATGGATTCATGGATGTTTCTAAGCTGTATATTCATTGATATAACTTTCAAAACTGAGAAAAATTATCATTGACATAATATAAAACGTGACGTATGATAGGTATTAAGAAGTGTGTTTATGTAACCCAACAAACAAGGAATTAATATGGAGGCATATATGAATCAACGTGGTATTGTGTTAGCAACATTCGGTTCCATCTACGGAGATGCGGTGGAAGCATCAGTAGGAGCGATGGAACGACGGATTACGGAAATGTATCCTGGCGTGGAAGTACGTCGTGTGTTTTTATCGGATGCATTAGTAGATAAATGGAATGAAAAGTATGATGCGCAAGTCTATACATTAATTGGTGCCATTGAAAGCTTGGCGAATGCAGGTGTAACAGATATCTTTGTACAACCATTTGCCTTAGTATGGGACCAATGTTATGTACAAATGCGTAAAGAAGTGATGAAAGAAGCTCATGATCGTGGCTTGCGTGCTACGGTGGGTAAACCATTGTTGAACTCCTTAGGCGTGAAGAACTATGCTGATGATTACTCCGATACGATTGAAGCAATCATCAAGCATATTAATATTCGTGCTTTAAATAAAACTGTGTTATTGATGGCAAATGGACAAAACCAATTAGAATATAGTGCGTTACAATTGAAATGTTTGTACGGCGCTGGGCAAAATGTGGTGGTATTTACTGCTAATGGATTCCCTAATTTCAAACAAGCTTTGACGTTGTTGGAACGATTGGACCATCAAGAAGTATTGGTGGTACCATTGGCGTTGATTGGTTCAGCTCACTTGATGGACTACTTAGGGGGCGAACGCTCGGACTCCATTGCAACCTTATTAGGCCAACAAGGTTATGGCGTATCTATTTGGAACGAGGGGTTAGGAGAAAATCCGTATATCCAAGAATTATTTGTGAAACACTTGTCTCAAGTCATTCGCAGTGCAGAACGTCGCACTTTGCGTCAACGTGAAACAGGAGAAGGCAAACCAGTTGTGAAACATGGGGCTTTCAGAACAGCATAAGAGAATGTAAACTATCGCATATCATGATACGTCATGGTATGCGATTTTTTGATTGTTATGGGAATTTGGAGTATAATGAAAAGTAATGATGACGAAGGATGACGGTATTCTGTCATAACAGATGCCGATACAATTTGTAATAAGAGGAGTAGACTCATGGGACATACAAAGCTAACTAACTGGTTAGATGGACTACAGTTAGATGTAAAAGGATTACTTTGGTTCTCCGCACTATTCATGGTGTTTCGGATTGCCTTTATCGGGCTCTTTCAAGATCAACTAGGTGAAGTAGGTGCCGGGGATATTCTTGAGGCTTTATGGTTAGGATTTCGAATTAGCTTAAAAACAGCGGGGGCTATCGTGCTGCTTACATTTATATTTTCTACATTACCTGGTATATGGGGAAGTTGGAAATGGTACTCACCTTGGACGATTCGTCGTTGGATCTATGGAATTAGTACCGCCGTGTTTACATTTTTATTTTGCTTACGTATTCCATACTATACAATCTTCCATGCTAGCTTTAATGCTATGATTATTAACGGAGCTCATGACGATATTGGAGCTACTTTGCAAACAGGGATTTCTGAATATGGATTACTTTGGCGCTTACCCTTAGCGATTGTCTTCTGTGCCGTGATGGTCTATATATTTATGAAAGTATATACTAACCGCACGTGGACGATACAGATACATGGTAAAGGCAAGCAAATTGCTACGGTACTAGGATCCATTCTGCTGGTTGTAGCCGTGGGTATTGGGTTGCGATTTGGAGGGGCTTTCACCTATAATGGTTCCATCCATTGGGAAAATGCAGCACGGACGAAGTCTAATCTATTAAATGAAGCAATTTTAGATGATGGACAAGCCTTGAAACGAGTATCCACCATTTATGAACGGTCTAAACAAGCGAAGAAAATTACTATCACAGGGGCAGAACTTAAAGATGTTATCCAATCTGTGGGAGGGAATCCAAAGGCAAATACCATTGATGGAGCATTCACACGGACCATTACAGAAGAAAAATTACCTATTCAGCCGAATAATGTTATTTTTGTACTAGGTGAAAGCTACGGCTTATGGCCATTTTTGCCAAACTATGAAGAATTAGGTAATTACATTGTGCAAGAGGGCAAGGCGATTCAAAATTCACCAAAAGCGATGCACACGAAGTATATGCTAGCCCATGGCACAGGCACTATGCCAGCGATTAATGGATATGTTACTGGATTAGCCGATGCAGGTCTCTATCCAAATTATGAAGGGCAGTCCTATAAAGCGAAATATGGCACTGGTATTGCGCAAATGATGAAACATTTTGGGTATAAAACAGTGTTTTGGTATGGTGGATTTGGAACTTGGCAAGATGTGGAACGATTTGCTCTAGCACAAGGGTTTGACGAGTTCCATGGTGCGACTAGTTTCCCTTATGAAGGAGGCAATGCTTGGGGCGCTCCTGATGGAGATTTGTTTAAGGCCATAACCAATTATGTAAAAGAGGAACAACCAGGCGAAAAAGTATTCCACTTTATCATGACATCCTCGAATCATCCACCGTATTCTGTAGATTTAGCAAAAGCTGGTTTTGATGCGTCCAAAGTGATTGGTAAAGGCGATGACTCTATCAAAAAGGATGATAAAACGGTGAACGAAATCGGCCATTTCTGGTATGCAGATATGACAATGGGGAAAATGATTCATGACGTAGAGAAGTTGGACCCTACTATGCTGACCTTGATTACAGGGGACCATTCTGAACGCTTTAGCTTTGCTACCCAAGTGGATATTCCGACCTTCTCAGCCATTCCTTTTATCGTCTATGGACAAGGTGTAAACCCTAATTGGCTGAGTGAAAGTAGCTTCGGTAGTGCTTTACAAATTAATCCTACCTTGGCAGAGCTAGTAGGTCGTAAAGGTGATCGGTACATGAGTTTAATGCCAAGTCTATTTACACAACCAAAAATGGGCTTTAATCATCGCTTGTACGTAGATGCTAGCGGTATTCATGAACAAGGTCAAGCTATGCCTGAAGAATATGCGAAGTATATTAAGGAATTGCGGACTATAAGCGTGTGGCGGATTGTGAGAGGGAATGCGGTGGAGTAGGGTGTCATATATCTTTGGTGTGTCTGCATTATTTTTTGTATAATAGACGATGATGACTTTGTAGAATTTGCACTTAGTGGAAGACCTTCAACTACAATAATGTGGAAATATACATTAAAGCTTATTGATAAGGCTCTACTATAGAGAAAATTAAAAGAATCTACAGAGATCGTTGAAGGATATATTGAGCAGTCAATTCGACACTTACATAATATAAAATAATAAATGAATGAGGTGATTTAATGGATAATTCAATTTATCAAAGTGAAATGATGGACTTCATAAAAAAATTTCCAAATAATGGAAATGTAATGATTCCAATTCATGGTCGAACAAAAAAATATGGTACGGATGCATATTTTCAATGCAGATTGTTCTCGTTAGAGTCTGCTAACAGGGAATTAGAGACAGTTGATACAAATAATTGGGAGGGTACCTCTCCAGGCTTTACTCAAATTGGATTTCGAGATGATGAAGCTATTTATTCGAGGTTTAATAATCAAGTTAATATGGAGCCTTTTGTTATAGAAAGGAATTATCATGGTCTTGAGAAACAAGATGAACTTGAAATTGTTGAAGAGTTTAGATTGCTTAATAACTTATTTTTTGATAGAGCAAAAAATGAATATGTTGATTTGATAAAAGAAAAAACTGTAATAAGAATAGAAGAGGGTCTTGTAACTGTAGACAGAAAATATTTAAAGAGATATCTTTCTGTGAAAGATATGGTTATGCTTGTTCATTGTGATAGCAGATATTTTACAACTAAGGTTGATCAAAGTTTGTCTAAAGAGTCTAATACTGAAGTGATGGATAATAAAATATACACGCTATCATTTTGCGAGAACTGCGGTAATCCGTTCTCAATACTTTATGCAAAAACAGTAATTAATGGCTGTCCTATTCAAGAATGTGAATATTGGCCGTATACTGAAAGTAAGGAGTATGAAGACTACGCTATTGGTGTTGACGAAGAAGGAAATGAAATATTCTGTACATCTGATCCTTCAATGCTGTCAAACTGTTTTGAAGACCATAATGAATCACCGAACTATCTTACGCTAGTATTTTTTAAACGAGAGGTACTAAAAAAATATTATGATGATCCAGATAAGTATTCTATTGAATCAGGGTTATTATGCTGTGGAACATTATGGTCAATATATATTGACAACGAAAGCAATGAATACGTTTCAGCTTATCTTGGTGATTTAGGAAGAAATCTTTCGAAAAAAGAGCAGATGCACTGGAAAAATTACAATGTTACGATTGATGGAAAACTTAGCGAATTAAAGTCTAGGTTGGATTTTTTAAGTAGGTTTAGTTCATCTCAATCTCCTGTTTTTATTTTTCAAAATGAATATAAAAAGTTAAATCAAATATTTAAAGAAAAATTTGGTTATCCATTATTTTTAACACTGCATAACGATGATAAATATATACTTAAAACACTTAGAATTCCATTCTTGGAATCGCAAGCTGAATTTGATCAACAAATATTAGCTCTTGTAAAATTGATTATAGATTCGGTGAATGAAAGAGGCGTTGAACTATTGCTATCATCAGAAAGCGAAAAATTATCTGGTAGTATTTCAAAATTAAAGGCACTATTTAGTCAGTACAAACTGACAGAATATGACGATAAAATAAAATTCTTGAGGAACTTACAAGAATTAAGGTCCTCAAGTGCTGCACATAAAAAAGGTAAAAATTATAATAAAATTGCTAAAATTTTTCAAATAGGGGAAATATCAAAAATAGAAGTATTTGAAAAAATTATAAATAATGCAATTGATTTATTAATTTATATTGAGAATAATTTGGATAAAATAAACCCTTGAATATTTTAATTGCATTGATAATAGTAATATGCTTGTGCTATAAAATAAGTAGTAAAAAGGTATCGTCATAGAGCATACCACCATGCCCGCTACTTATGTAGCGGGTTTCTTTTGTATAGGAGCGTATATGAAAATCCTAGTTACAGGCGGCTGTGGTTTTATAGGTAGCCATTTCTTGCGATATATGATGAAGGCTTGTCCAGGTGATTCTTTTATATGTTTAGATGCCTTAACCTATGCAGGGAATAAGAATAATATAGTAGATTTCTTGAATCATTCGCGGTTTACTATGGCGGAAGGAAATATTCGAGATACTGTTTTTGTAGATGCTTTGTTTGCTACCTATAAACCAGATATAGTGGTACATTTTGCAGCAGAAACTCATGTGGATCGAAGTATTACAGGGCCACAAGTATTCTTAGAGACGAATGTCATTGGTACAGGCGTTTTACTTGATGCTTGTTTACGATATAGCATACAACGGTTTCACCATGTGTCTACTGATGAAGTGTATGGTACATTACCTCTGCAAGGAGGGAATCCATTTACGGAACAAAACCCATTAATGCCTAGTAGCCCTTATGCAGCCTCGAAAGCATCCTCAGATTTGTTGGTGCTGAGCTATTATAAAACCTATGGCTTACCGATTACTATTTCTAGGTGTTCAAATAATTATGGAACTCATCAATACCCAGAGAAGTTAATTCCCCTTATGATACAAAAGGCGCTACAAGGAGAATCATTGCCGGTCTATGGGGATGGGTCGAATATACGAGATTGGATTCACGTTGTGGACCATTGTAGGGCTATTAATTGTATCCTACAAAAAGGTAAAGTGGGAGAAGTGTATAATATCGGGGCTGGAGAAGAGATTCCTAATATTCAGCTAGTGAAGCGAATTCTAGACGTATTGGGAAAACCTTATGAATTAATTACGCATGCTCCAGACCGATTGGGCCATGATTTGCGATATGCCATAGATAGTAGTAGGCTAGAAATATTGGGATGGAAACCAGAGTATACCATGGAAGAGACATTACAAGGGATTGTGGAGTGGTATAGGAAACGGTTGTAAAGTTAAATCTACATTTGTGATAGTAATTCAGTGGATGTAAGATAGTATAGACTTAAGAAATAGGGATGATATATGTCAGGACCTTTATTGTCGGAGGTTATACATTACTTTTTTAATATATTGTGGTGAATTATGGAACTATTAATTTTACAAGGCTTACAACAAGATATAAAGATTTTTCTGTTAAGTCCCATATTATGTGCTATCTTTAGATTTTTATTTATCTACTTTTTTGCACCTAATAAGACTTATAAAAGGCAGGAAAAGAAATGGTGCTCCTGTTTTAACTATGGGTTTTGGTGGGGCATGGACTTTAATGCTTATGTACTACTATTTTTATTTTTGCTAGTCACATTGCCTTCATTGGGGCTTGAATCTATTTACGTTCATGGTGATTCTATTAGAGTGATTTTGGGAACTTTATATTTTCTTGTAGTATATATAGCTTTTTTAGGAAAATTAATTTTCTATTATCATTACAAGGATACATATAATTCAAATTTGCGATTAGGAAGAAATGCAGATAAAAGAAATTTGTTAGATATTTTCTTTAACCAAAATCATGGATGGTGGATTTTATTATCCTTGCCTATTTATACAATAGGGATGTACGGTTTTCTTAGTTGGATATTAGAATTAGGTACCATTGCAGTACCGACAGTTCATTCGGGGTATATGTACTATGTTTACAATACAGTAATTACCATAGCCACAGTGATTGTATATTATTGGTTTCGTTACGGTGGTACATTTAAGCATCGTAATAAACCTGAATGGGACACAGTACCTGAAGTAGTTAAGCGAGATATGTTTTTTGCGAAAGCTTGTATTGATGATTTAATTGCTTTTGAACTAGCTATTCGTACAAAACCGCAAGAAATGTTAGCACATAGTGATGCGGAGTCTATTCAGATTTTAAAACCTTTGATTAAGGTTGAACATGATTTAGTAGGGACGATTTGGAATTCTTTGCGTAGAAAAACGACTGGACCTAGAATTAAAAAGCCTAAAAAGATATTTTTAATCGTAGAAGAAAGTTATAGTCAGTTCGCATTTGATAACGTATATAAAGATATCCCAATTGCTAATGCAGGTCGACTCATTCGTGAACAAAGTAATACAATTCAAATTGATAATTTTTTGGCAGGAGGACTAATATCTCAGCCTTCTATTAGCTCTATGTTAAATGGTATTTACGATGTAAATTTAGAATTGAATGAAAAAGCATATTTTTGGAATCATCAACTACCAACATCATTGGGAAAACAGATTTCAGAGTTAGGGTATACATGTTCGCTGTGGTATGGTGGATCCCTATCCTGGTCTAGCTTAGGTTTATTTGCTAAAGGAAATGGATTTCATAATGTTTATTCTGGGTTTGATATTACATCTAGTGATACACCACATACGTGGTTGGGAGTCTATGACCATTTGTTTTTAGAGGGGATACAACAAAAGTTAGATGAAAACAATACAGGTAACTATGAATTTCATTTTATCTATACTACCTCAAATCATGGACCGTACACGATTCCAATTGAAAAGTATGGATTTGAAAAAGAAGAATTGTTAAAAAAACTGCCAGACTATTTATACAAATATGCTGAAGATATTGGTACTTATGCGTATTGTGATTGTTATTTAAGTCAGTTTGTGCGTTATGTTCAAGAAACCTATGAAGATAGTTTAGTTATCGTAACGGGTGACCATACGAGAAGGTTACCTATGCCATCTCAGGATATTAATAGGATACATACCTTACGGGAGGATATTAGTACAGCATTTTATTTGTCACATAAAGATTTTGACAAAGATTTATTAAATGGTGTAAGAATAGGAACGCATATGAATATTCTGCCAACTATTATGGAATTAATAGTGCCTAAAGAGCATGAATATATAAGTTTATTCCCATCTTTGTTTGAACAGCAAGAGCTTATTGTCACCCCATATCATTGGCTAAGTAATAGTCATATTGGTTTCTTTAATGATCAACGTGTAGAGACTTTAGATGGAACTCCTGTATATGATTATAATTTAAAAGATGTAGTTGCTTTACAACGAGCCTATATGGAAGTAACAGGGGCTATTGTACGACATCATATATAACCTACTGTTGAATACAAGGCGTAAACTTGATACAATAAAGAATGAATAAAAGACTATCACGAAAGGTGATAGTCTTTGTCATATATGGATAAATAAGAGGAAGTTTATGAATACAGTTAGTGTGCTAATTTTAACAAGAAATGAAGAACAGAATATTAAGGATTGTATAGAAAGTTGTCAACCTTTTGCTGATGAAGTGATTGTTATTGATGATGGTAGTGAAGATAATACAGTATCCATTGCAGAGTCACTAGGTGCAAAAGTCGTGCATCGTTCAATGAATGGTGATTGGGGAGCACAACAAACATTTGCTATAGAGCAAGCCAGCAGTCATTGGATATTCTTTATTGATGCAGATGAACGATGCAGTTCAGAGCTGTGTAAAGAAATTAAATTAGCTATACAAGGAGAAGATTTAGCATACTGGATACAACGACATAATCGCTTTCATTATAATGTAGCCACTCATGGAGTACTACGTCCAGATTATGTATGTCGTTTGATGCCCAAAGAAGGCTCGTATGTAGAAGGATATGTTCATCCTGCGATTATTACACCTTATGATAAGAAACAATTAACAGCACCAATGTACCATTACACCTATGATAATTGGGAGCAATATTTTAATAAATTAAACAAATATACAACATTATCAGCTGAAAAATATAAAAAGGCTAATAAGTCAGTTTCCTTTTTGAAAGATATTGTATTTCGGCCATTCTGGGCATTTATTAAAATGTATCTTTTACAAGGTGGCATTTTAGATGGGAAAATGGGATGGGTCTTGTCTGTGAACCATTATTTTTACACTATGACAAAATATGTGAAGTTGTATTATTTATATAAATCCAATGGTAAGTTGTAATTAAAGCGTTATAAGGTTACGATAAGGAGTTCCCATGCGAGTTGCTATATTAGAAAGTATTATCATGCCGGCTGGTCATGAAGTAGAGTTTGATAGAATTCTTGTGAATGAAATGAAACGGCAAGGCCATGACCCCATGTTTTTTGTGCCAGAAAAATTTCCTTTTAAAGTTGATTATGGAGCACCTGTGCATGAGTTACAAGGTGGTGAAGTTGTGACGTATGCTGGAGCAACTTGGTATCAAAAACTATGGAGATCCTTACAACGTGAGAAACGACGTGTAGCCTGGTTTAATAGTGCTTATGAATTAGCAAAACAAGGTGCTTGTGATGCCATAATCATTCCTACGGCGACATATCGCTATATTAAATCTTTGCTGAGAAGTGAATTAAAAAACTCACCAGTTCCTGTACATATTATATTTCATGGCATCAATCCTAAGGAACAACCTAAGTTTGAAAAACAAGCTAGACGTGTACAGGCCTATAGGAATATTCATTTGCATGTCATTACCTTGCGAAATGATTTTGCTAATAGTGGGTTAAGCAATGTTCAATTAGTAGCTCCACCTGTGTTTAAGCCGGTATTTGATACTGCTGATCCTTTAGAAAATCATGAGGGTCCAGTACGTATAGGTTTTTTTGGACAATTTCGTAAAGAAAAAAACTTAGAACCATTTATACAAGCCTTTATACATGCAAAATTTGCAGTACCTGTTGAATTGGTAGTACAAGGTGCAACGGCAAAACCTGAGGATACCGCATTATTTAGCTCACTTATAGAAAAGTACAAAGATATTCCTAATATCGTATTCCGTCATGAAAACTTGATTGGAAAAGATTGGGAAGATGCACTGTTATCTGTGGATGCCATTGCAATGCCATATGCAGCTGAGAGATATAGATACCATTGGGGAGCCATGCTATTTACAGCCATTGGATATAACAAACCAGTACTAGTATCACCAGAATTAAATCCAGAGGTATTAGAGCAATTCCCTATTGGATGTGTGATAAAATCGTTGGAAGAAACGGATATTATTCATGCTATGCAAGAATTAGTAGATTTGTTAAGTACAAAAAAAGTACAAACTAAAGTGGCATTGGAAGAGGCTAACAAAGCATATAGTCATGAGGCGCTAATTCAAGGAGTTTTGAGAGGGATGTAATATGAAAATTTTGTTGGCTAATTTTACAAAAATGGTTGACGATAGTGGTGGACTAGCCAAGGTAACTTGTGCATTTGCCAATGAAATGTACCAACGGGGCCATGAGGTTGTATTAGTATATAGTGATGAACAATCTGGAGAATTTTACTATCCAATAAATAGAGATATCTTGCAATATGATTTACGGAATATGGAGGGGAAAAGGGTGAACTATCCGCTCACATTACGTATCAAACGGGAATGGTATCGAATGTTTAATAAGCAAAAAACGAGAACCATTAATAATGAATTTGCAGAAACATATTTATTGACACCATTAAAAAAAGTATTAGAAGATACTCAACCTGACGTAATTGTTAGTTTTCAACCAGCAGCAACAAAACTGTTGGTTATGGATTTAAATATCTCCATACCAGTTGTCACAATGAGTCATGGTGATCCAGAAGATTATTTTCACTTTTATCCAAAAGCAGAAATACCGGCTGTAGAGAAATGTGCAATGAATCAAGTTCTTTTACCATCCTTTAAAGAACATCTGTTACATCATTTGCCGAATGCTAAGGTGACTGTGATTGGTAATGCGATTCCACAATACAAGGAACAAGTAGATTTAACTAGAACAAAAGAAATCTATAGAATTGGTTTTTTAGCGAGATTATCAAAAAATCACAAACAACCACACTTGTTAATAGAAGCATTTTGTAAATTAGCAGACGAGTTTCAAAACTGGGAGTTAGTTTTATGGGGAGCAAAAGAAGGAGAAGCCTTTTTTAAACAAATGGAGTTAATGATCTCAACGCATGGTTTGCAAGATCGTATTTATTTTGCGGGATCAACAAATGATGTAGAAGAGGCATTAGTAAGTTGTGATATTTTTGCTTTTCCGAGTGCCTATGAAGGGTTTGGTTTATCCTTAGGGGAAGCTATGAGTAAAGGCTTGCCTGCAGTGGGCTTTGCATCTTGTAGCGCTGTTAATGAACTAATTATAGATGGATATAATGGAATACTGTGTGAAGCTGGTGCCGATGGATTAGCTAGAGGATTAAAGAAATTAATGGGGAATCAGGCATTACGTGTAGAATATGGGGCAAATGCCAATACAAGTATGAAAGTGTATGCACCGGATAGAATATGGGATGAGTGGGAACAGTTATTAAATAACATTAATATAAAATAGGAATTGCTAAGGTAATAATATGTACAAAAAAGTTGTAATGAGCCGATTTGGTGGTTTAGGGGATATGGTGATGCTTACCCCTATATTGAGAGGAATAAAAACGCTCTTGCCAGAAACTAAGCTGATAGTAGTAGGGGAAGAAAATGCTAGAGCCTTAATGGAGGGATGTCCATTTGTAGACGAATATCTAGGATTTGATAAAAGCTATAAAAGTTCTTGGAATATTATAAAAAAACTATGGAGAGCTGATATTGTATATCTAATGGACACGCTATATCGTATTTCTATAATTTATTGGTTAGCAAGAGTAAAAAAAAGAATAGGGTTTCCACATAAAAGAAAGTTTTTTTTAACGGATCTCATTTCACCAAAGCAATGGATGGATTATGCCTATGAACCAGTAGTATATGCAAATTTTGTGAAAGATATACTTCAAATAGATATTACACAGATACCAGAATGGGACCATTTGTTCTATCCTGAAGGAAGTGAATCAGAAAAGAAAAACGTAAAAGAATTATTAAAGAATAGACTATATAATGATTTTATAGTTTGTAGTTTAGAAACAGGAGGACATGCAAAAGATTGGCCTATTGAACACTGGTTAGACCTATTTAGAGAATTAGATAAAATAGAAAAAAGTGTGGTTATTATTGGTGTTCCATCAAAAAAATATAATGACATAGAATTCCCTAGTAATGTGCTTGATTTAAGAGGAAAGACAAATCTCCTTGAAATAGGAGAAGTTATACGATTAGCAGATATGGTTGTTAATGGGTGCAGTTTCCCAATTCATGTAGCAAATGCTGTTGATACACCGGTAATTGGACTATATGGGTCGCAACCTGATTGGAGAGGGATGCCACAACGCATATTTGCTAGCATACATGCTGAAATAGAATGTTCACCTTGTGATTATTTATTTAAAGGACCTGGTTGGTGTGAGAATCCAACATGTATGAAACAAATAACTGTAAAAAGAGTTATCACAGAAATTCAAAGATGCTATGATGAAGGAAAATCTTTGGGAGAATATCGATTAATAACTGGAGAGAGTAATGGATAATAAACTAATTGAGAAATATGATATTTCCAAAATGGATGCGTATTTAGCAGAAGTAGTTCGTAGAATTAATGATAGTAGGATTTGTCCAGAATATATTTATAGGTTATCATTAAAAAAATATGGATTTAAAGATAATTTAGCGAGATATTATACAGAAAAATATTCAGGAATTCCTGTTGGAAAATTTACTTGGGGATATAAATATATAAGGGATGATATAATTAAGTCTATTGGTGCATATTGTTCTATTGCGGTTGATCAATTAGTAGTTCCGAATGGGCATAAAATAGACTATGTTACTACATGGCAATCGGAATTAGAATATCCGAATGAATTACCTATTAAGAAAAGTACAGTGATTGGTAATGATGTTTGGATTGGTGCACGCTGCACAATTTTAAACAATCTTACAATTGGTGATGGAGCTGTTATTGGTGCTGGTAGTATAATAACTAAAGATGTGCCACCATATGCGATTGTAGTGGGAGCTAATAAAATTATTAGATATCGTTTCCCAGAAGAAATAATTCAAAAATTGCTTATAATGAAATGGTGGGAATGGGAAGATGAAAAAATACGTTCTGCCTACAAATTATTTGAAGACCCTGTTGCTTTTGTAGATGCGTATTATTTATAGTAGAGTGAAATATGAAAATACTAGAAATTTTATCAGGACCATCATACGATTCTGTCATTGCCTATAAAGATGCGGGTATGTTATTGTATGAATTGAATAAATCATTTAATTACACGACTAATTATTGTGGGTGTAATTGTAGTGAGTATAATGCTGTGTGGAATCCTCAATTTTTGAAATCTGTGTGTGTTACCAAAATTTCAGAGAGCTTAGAATTTAAACAACAGGTTTTAGATATAAAAAAATATATAAAAGATCATATTATAAGTTATGATGCGGTTATTTTTTTTAATTATGGTAATACGACATACAAATTAGCAAACCTGTGTAAACAAATTAATCCTAAAATCGTTGTATATGTTAAATTAGATATGGGGAGAGGTGGCTATGCACATTTTTCTCCAAGCCGAGAATTTTCCTTCTTGCGTAGTAGATTTGAAGCGTTTAAAAGTAGAAATGTTGATTTTTTTACTGTAGAAACAAAAGAGTATTATAATACTTTAAAAGAAACCCCGATGTTTAAAGGCAGATTGTATTACCTACCAAATGGTGTATCTACATTAGGGATCGATGATGCCACAGTAAATATAGAACAAAAAGAAAATATTGTGATTACTGTTGGTAGGCTAGGTATTTATGAGAAAAATACAGAATTATTTTTGGATAGTATATTAGATATTCCTAATAAAATACGTAGTCAATGGAAATTCTACTTTGTGGGACCACAAACAACGGAGTTTTCACAGTATATCACAAAATTTTTAGAAGATAACCCAAGGCTTGCATCTAATATAGTTCAACTAGGAAATATCACAGATAGGAATGAACTATCTAATCTATTAAAAAAGGCAAAAATTATTTGTATGCCTAGTAGAACGGAAAGTACATGTATATCAACTTTAGAAGGCATGTATTTTGGATGTGTACCTATTATTAGCCGGTATAGTGCTTTTGTAAAAGATACAACAAATAATGAAACTATTGGTAAGGTTGTGGATGACTATACATCTAGTGGCTTTGCCAAGACAATGGTAGAATATATGAAAGATGAGGCTCTTATAAAAGCTGAAGCAGAAAAAGCGATACGTTATGCAAGAGATACATTCGATTATAAAACTATTGGTGCTGAATTGAATCGATTGTTGATGTTGTATAAAAAAGATTAGTAAAATAAATAGTGACACTTATAATGGATTGCTAAAACTTATGGATTATAGAACTTTTATATATTATTTTTGTTAGGATAAGTTAATATATAAGTGTGGATATGAGTTTAGTTAGATATATTCAAGAAATACTAATTAAATATGGTCAGAGATAGGGATTCATGTTTTAGTGCTAAATAATAGTAGTGGGGCTGTAACAAAATAGCCCACAAAACAAAATGGAGGAAAGTTGAACAAAAAGCATCAACTTTCCTCTATTTTTATATTTTTAATAGGCAAAAGGGTCCCGAAGGACCCTTTTCATTGGTATAATGTAATTATGAACAAACCTAATACCAATGCATATAATTATACCAAATTGGCGAGACCTCGCCAACTAGTTTTACCATTGGATTATGGCATTTTGATCAAAGAAACAGCGCCAGTGCGGTTACTCGATGCTGTATTAGAGGAGTTGGATTATACAGAGTTACAGCATTTGTATTCTTCCAAAGGGAGAAAATCTAAGGTTCCACCGCATATTCTGTTTAAAATTTTTATCTATGCTATGTCCGAGGGCGTGTATTCTACACGTGCTATCCAAAAACAATGTGAAGAAAATATCAATTACATGTGGCTACTACAAGGCTATCCTTCACCTAGCCATATGACGTTTCAGCGTTTTTTTGCTCGTTGTTCCTTAGAGGTAATTACGAATTTATTTACACAAGTAATGGAAGCCATTGCAAGAAGAGATACGCTTACTTTCAACGAAGTATTTATAGATGGAACCAAGATAGAGGCCAACGCTAATAAGTATACGTTTGTATGGAAGAAGGCGATTCAAAAAAGATTGGCTACCTTACCATCTAAGTTAGTAGTACTACAACAAGATGTACATACAGAACTAGGGATTGATGCATCACAGATGAATGATGAATTATTGTGCCATATATTAGCGAAAGAAATTGAACTACAACAAATTAATTTTGTGTTTGGTAAGGGCAAGCATAAGACTGCATTACAACGATTATATGAAAGAGCAGAGGCTTTAGTAGACAAACGCAAAGAATATGAAGCGCATTTAGCCATTATGGGCGAGCGAAATAGTTATTCCAAAACAGATCCTGATGCCACTTTCATGCGTATGAAAGAAGACCATATGCAAAATGGCCAATTAAAACCAGGCTACAACGTTCAAATAGCTGTTCACTCCGAATATATTATGGGTGTAGGTATATTTCCTAATCCTAACGATACCAATACGTTAATCCCATTTTTGCATCATTTAGAGAGTTTGCACACTTCCAAGTTTAGATATATAGTAGCGGATGCAGGATATGACAGCTACGAAAATCTAGTATGGTTAGAAGAAAAAGGATACCTATCTTGTATTAAATCTAAGGATTACGAACGCTCTAAACAACGCAAGTGGAAAACAGATATTAGTAAAGCTCGTAATATGGAATACCTATCCAATGAAGATGCTTTTATTTGTGCTAAAGGTCGAAAGTTGCACTATTCTCACCGTCGTAAGAGTAAAAGTAAAACTGGATTTACTTGGGAAAGTAAGGTATACGTATGTGAATCTTGTAATCGCTGTGGATACAAATCTGAATGCCAACGATATGCAAAGAAAAGCACAAAGAATCCTACTAAGCAAATTTGCGTTACTCCAGGATATGACTCGGTATTGCAACATAACCAGGAGAGAATCTTAAGTTCAGAAGGGATTCAATTGCGTACCAATCGCTCTATACAAGTGGAAGGCGCCTTCGGAGTATTAAAACAAGACTTTCAGTTTAGGCGATTACTACACCGTGGTAATGATCATGTGCGAAAGATGTTATACCTATTAGCAATGGGATTTAATATCTCGAAACTACATCATAGAATCCAAGATAACAGGATACATACCTCATTATTCTGCCAAAAAGAAATTGCGTAAGCCTAGAAAGTAATCCATTTACATAGGCTTATTTAAGTGCGCCTAGAAACGGAAAAACTACCAAGGTATCTTGTGATAGCACTATCTCAAGAGCCTTGGTAGTTTCTGCATGTAAAAAGGGCTGTAACGAAAATGTAAAAAAGTACATTTTGTTACAGCCCCTTATTAGCTTGAATTTATAATCTAAAGTGCAACTAAAAACAGCAAATCTTTTTTTGGCTTGCTGTTACTAATATTATCTAATTGGTGGGATGCGGGGGATTTGAACCCCCAGCACAAATCTATGTTAAATGTAATGATTCAATCTATGTTTCCTTTTTCATATGGAGCCATCCCGAAATGTGCCGCATCCATCCATATTTCGTATCATTTCCATAATAAGGACTCCCTTTAACGTGATTTTAAAATCAGTAGTTTTAGTAAGTTTCTTTGTTAGGCTGACAGAAACACATGATAACAAGATTAAAATTACATGTAACAATACAAAATAATTTATGAATATTCTTAGTATACCATATTTTGTAAACTATTACACTATCATGAATTATGCTAAAGCAGTAGAAGCTTCTACCTCGTCTAAACTTTCATGGCAGTCTGTAAAGAATTGTGGAATTAGTCATAGTGTACATGGATAAGGTGGATGTTGGTTCTAACCGCATGGAGTTAGTAGAAAAGCATTCTTTCACTGGGGTAGAAATACTTAAAGAATTTTGGATGCAGATAGACAGCTGCTTGGCAGACGCGTATGTGGATAGTCCCAAGTTGTATATTATTGGCGATGGTGCTAGGTATATTGAGAACCAATGGGAGTACGCGTGATCTAGCCTGCTTAGACCTGATATTCGTAGCAGTACAGAGGCGCATGATTCTTTGGTGACAAGGCACCTTCTTTTAAAGCTAGGCAATTATTTTTCCAACAAAAAGTTGACACCGTCTTTTTTAACAAAAGATGTTTATTTGTACGTATTTCTGTGTTATGCTTAGTAGGATCTATGGTGATTATCTCGTGATATCTTGTAATTTAGTGCTATAATCATACTACGAAATTAATATGTTTTTTTTATATTCAATGGTTTAATTTTATTATAAAATTAACCATGGAAAAATAGTATATAAAAAAGATTCTTGCTATTATTCCAGCAAGAGGTAGCAGTAAAAGGATTCCTTATAAAAATATAGTCGATTTATGTAGCGAGCCATTAATAGCCTATACTATTGAAGTAGCAAGAGTTTCTAAATATATTGATACGGTAATGGTTAGTGCTAATGATGTAAAGATACAAACTGTAAGTTAAACGTATTGTGCATTGGTTACATTTTTGTTGCGTACGATACAGGGGCAACGATTACAACGGATTATAGATGTAAGTAGTACCATTCGAAGACAGGATATGCCAACTTATTACAAGGTCAATGGGGCTATTTATATCAATGTAGCTTCTAAGATTAGTGAATCATTGAGCTTTAATGACAATCCAATTCCCTACATCATGAGCCGAGAATATTCTGTGGATATCGATACATGGGATGATTTGGATGAGGCAGAGAGGATTATGAAAATAAAAATGCTGTAACGAGGAGGATATAATGAATGACTGAGTGGGAAAATGAAGATCTTGATATTGATTTTTTGCGAGTATATGAAATTGCCAAAAGAGATGACTTAGTGGAGATAGAAGAGTTTAAGCCATATAAAAATACAAAAAAATTTACAGAGAGTCTTATAAATGATCTATGTCAAACAACTAAAGATTACGAATTAAAAAAAACAGTACAAGAGTTAGAACACTATGTAAAAGAATCTGATAGACTAGAGGAGTTTTTTTATTCAGATGTTAGTCATTATATATTTGATTTGGGAGTAAGTGAGAAGAAAAATTTAAATGAGAATGTAAAACTTCTTCTTATGTATATATTAAAAGATGAAAATAATGTTGATAAGAATATAAAGCAGATAGCATTAAAAATTTATGATTATATAAACTTAAATAAGGTTCAAAATGAGAATATAAAAAATATATTGCAGGAGAGTGTTGTAAGTGTAAAAGGAAAATTACATGATGAAATTAAAAATATCGAAAGAGAATATATCACAATTTTAGGTATTTTTGCATCGATTGTATTATCATTTGTTGGAGGCATAACATTTACGACATCAGTATTGCAAAATATAGATAAAGTTAGCATTTATAGACTTGTTTTAATGATAGATTTTATAGGCTTTATATTAGTTAATGTAATGTACATATTGATATCATTCATTCTCGAGATAAACGATATTAATAAAAGAAGATATAATAAATATATTAAATGTATAAATAGAGCATTAGCAATTATAGCTTGTTTAATGATATTGAGCTGGCTCTTTGATATAATAGGCTTTCAGGCATATATCTCAAGAAGCTTTTTTTGGATAAAATGATTATACTAACATGACAGATTAAATTGATATATCTTAAAAGTTGAGTGTTTATATACATTCTTTTTATTTTGTTTATCTATCCTTTTTTCTACAATAGGCATGAGAAGTTTCGGTACTGTCAAGAATTTTGGTACTGTAACAAATTTCGTGTAAACTCTTTAAGAAATAAATGATCTAAGCAATTAAATGGATGAAAGGAAGCGCGTAAATCCGCTATGTATTCTTTTAAGATACAGGCTGCTTTACTTGTTTACTCGTGTATATATAAATTCAATTGGAATCTTATACTGGTTTCCTTCAATGACGTTAATAAAGATTCGTAGACAGATATACTTTCAGTTGAAAACAAGGTATAATCGATAAACTCTTTTTTATCAGCGTTAGTAATCTCTATTAATACATGTAATACTTCTTTCGATACTGTATCTCTATGGCTGAAAGATAGGTGGCATTACAATAGACAACTGGATATTTTTCTTCTAGTTAGTGTTGATGAAAGGTCTTAAATTGCTCTTGTAGATTAAATCAGTAATATCTTACGTTGTAATGCTTTTTCTGTAAAAGTGAATAATTACATCTTTACACAAAATAGCTTAAATTGTCTCAATGAAATCAAGGAAGTCAATTTATATTATATCTTTGTATTATTAATAGGATGATTGTATAATAGATTTACAAAAATGAGATTGGGAGAAAACTGATAGAATATATTAACAGGGAAAAGAAGGATTAGTATACTAAAGAGGAGAGATCATGTCTAGAGGAAGATGGTTAACAGTAAATGAACAAATTGAGCACTGTAAAAACAAAGGTATTACCTTTACTGGTTATTCTGAGGAAATGGCTAAGAGATATCTTTCTACTCATAACACGTTCTTTCGATTACGATCCTATAGGAAAAACTTTGTTAAAAATAATGAGGGAAAATATATTGATTTAGACTTTAGTCATTTAGTTGATTTATCAATTATTGATTATGAATTGCGTAGAATACTATTGGATATGACACTCAATATAGAGCATTATACTAAAATTAATTTAGTTAACTACATAGGATTACGAAAAGCTGGAGATGCGTATTATTTAATTAAAAATTTTTTAGGTATGAATCCAGATATTCAGAAGTCTATTGAATCAAAAAGAAGAAATATTTATGATGAAGATTTATATGCTAAATATGGTAATCCTAACAGAATGCCGATATGGGTATTTGTTGAATTTATTACTTTCAGTGAATTAATACGACTCATTAAGTATACGGCAGGATATTTTAATGATAAAAGGTTTGGTAAAAATGCAAACCAACTATTTGATATAAAAGCTGTTAGAAATGCATGTGCTCATGATATTTGTATTTTAAATGATATTGCACATAGCAACCGTTCTACTAAAGTGAGTAATTTATTATCAGCAGCACTTGGGAAAATAGGTATAAAGGAAAGTAGGAGAAAAAGTAAACTATCTAAAATCAGGTTGAGCCAAATTGCAAGTGTCTTATTTTTCCATAAACGTATAGTTAAGAGTACAGGCGTGGATAGACAAATATCTGAACAGCTTCAGTACATTAAAGATAGATTTTTTAGAGAACATACATATAATAAAAACTTATCTTTACAGTCTACGTTTCAATTTTTAAGTGATATAATTGACAATTGGTATAAAATTGTGTAATATAATGATTAGAAGACAATAAACTGTAAAGTTTTTACCGGGGCGATACTCTGTATTGCCCCGGTTTTTTGTGACTCTATACTACATTTTTATAATTTAGGTTTGAAAATAAGGTGTAATTGAATTATCATGCTTTCATAAATAATATTTAATCATGAGGGAGAAAATGGAGCGTTGTAGCTATGGATTTAATTAGAGATTTTAAAGAAATCCTCCTTGAGCATGCTCGTGAACAAGGACTTATATTTTCTGATGTAGATAGTGACAGAACTTTTATTAGAATTTTAAGCTTTAATAGGAAGATAGGATTAGGAAATAAAAAGAAAGTTTCTTTTGCAAAGGGAATTAGAATACCTAAAGAATATAAAAAACGAGTCTATCATATATTGGAGTATCTAGCTGATGGTGGAAATATAATTCCTTATCTATCTAAACAAAGTATTAACGTAAATAATCCTGGAGATTTAATGTTTAATGATTGGAATATATTGCATATACATTTAGGTAAACGAAAAGATAAAAAAGATCCTCGATTTATTGAACGGACTGGAGAGTTATTGTTTTTAATTAATGCAGAAACAGAGATTAGAGTATTAGGTGTATACGATCATAAGCCGTCTCCATGGACTAGAAAGGAATTATTGCAAAGAATATATGACACATGGCCTGAAATGCTCTATGTGTATTCAGAAATCTTTAATATTAATCCATCTATAGAGGGGAAAAGGCAGGATGTTCGTAAAGAGCATATGCTTGTGTTAGATCAAGTTTATGATAAAAGGATGCATAGACAAAGATTTGTTATGGTAAAGGGAAGCTTAGGATTAGTAAGCTCAGGTGATTCTATAATAGATGTAAATCTGTATGATGGGGCATGTGATTTTTTAAGAATGATGGAAATGGATATTTGGGAAAAGATGTTTTCTACGACGGCTAACTTATATGAAGGTCATGCTGGATGGATAATTAAGATTCAAAATTCTAAGGATGTATATTGGTTAGGAGAGTTCGTAAAATTGAATAAAGTACATAAGTTATAGTTTTATTTAAAACAATCTATATTTTTCGTGTTAAATAATCATGACAGAGCGGGTAATTGCTCTATTTTTATTAGATATTAAAAAGTGACATAAAGAACATGGACTGGGTAGAAAACGACAAAGTTACTTTTATATATTTTTATTTGTCAAGAGGTATTTAGATATTTTTGCAGTCAGTTTGTATTTTGCATGGTATACTATAGAAAACGAAAAATCGTTTTTAAGGAGGAGATGCCATGCTTATATCTTTAGAAGTTGAAAATTTTAGGTCCTTTTATGATAGGGCTGTATTTTCCATGGAAACTGGATCCAAATTGCGATCATATTCTACGACGAGTACTCATAAATTTAAACGTTTGAAACTTTTAAAATCAGCCTTTATTTTTGGCGGAAATGCAAATGGCAAGACAAATGTTATCAATGTTTTTTATTTGTTAAAAGCACTTATTATGAATCCAACAATATCGGAAGTAGAAGGATTAATAACAGATACCTTTGCGGGAAATTCTAAACCAACGTATTTTCTTGTGAAATTCTTGAAAAATGATAAGATTTTTACCTATGAATTAGAATATGTTGAAGATCGTGTTATAAAAGAGTCCTTAGTAGTAAATGACCGTTTGATTTTTTATCGAAATGGTGATGAAATATTTTTACCTGACTCATTAACAGCATTACGCTCAACGATACGGAAAAATCAGTTATTATTGTTTTTTGCTCAAACAAATAATATTTTGGAAGCGAAAGAGGCGTATGAATGGTTTGTAGTAGATATTGTTATACCCAATACAGATGATTTAGATCTTTCTATTCTTAAAGAGTTAAAACAGAATAAGGAATTAAAAAGAAAGTTAATATTATTTCTACAAGCTGCAGATTTTAATATTTTAGATATTGAGGTGCGTGAACGGGTAAGAAAAGTGCCTAGCACTTTTTCGTTTAGATTGAATAATGATAATCCTGAGCTAAAAACGGGAGACCTTGTGGAGAGAAAAATAGTAGAAATTTACTGTATACATCCAAAAAGCAATGAGGATATATTTGTATTGAATCTATCAGAAGAAAGTGAAGGCACTAAGATTTTTTTAATTCTAGCTACTTATATTTTAAAAGATTTAAAAAGAAATACAGTGTTCTTAATCGATGAATTTGATGCTTCTTTACATATTAAATTGACAGAAGTGTTATTAAAATTATTTAATCAATGGAATCAAAGAAGTCAATTTATAGTAACATCTCATTCATTTGATCTGATGGATAAGAATCTGCGATCAGATCAAATTTATTTTGTAGAGAAAGATAGATTTGGAAAAAGTGAACTATATAGTTTATTCGACTTTGATGATGTGGCGCTAAAACGTCACGATTATAAATATAAACGAAGATACTTGCAAGGAATTTATGGAGCTGATCAAATTATCAATGAGTCTGCTATTGCAGAAACATTAGGAGTAGAGTATGAGTAGAGAACCTAAAGGGAAGCGGGCAAAAAAATCTTTTTATATTATAACTGAGGGCGAGACCGAAGAAAGATATTTTTCTGAGTTTAGGCAAGAACATCGCTATAGTGCTGTAAAGATAAAAAGAATTAAACCTTGTGGAGCACAAATTATCCATAGAGCAAGTGATGTTTGGAAGCATGAAAAAAATAATAAGTCAAATCCTAGGCATAAATGTATTATTATAGATAAAGACGCCTTAACAGAAGAGGAGTTTAATAGTATTCTAAATGATGCTACAAGTAAGGGAATAGAAGTATTTTTTTCTAATTGTACATTTGAAGTGTGGTTATTAGCTCATTTTGAGCCAATTACTAGAGGTATACATTCGTCGGTTAAATTAAAAGAAAAGTTATCAAGGTATTTATCGCAAGAGTATAAAAAGGGGGATGTGGGACAGTTAAGGAAAATAGCAGTACATTTTGAACAAGCTATTGAAAACACAAAAAATGTATGTGAACTTTCATATCATGGGCAGTGTACTAATGTAGGGAAACTATGTCAGAACTTGCAAGAGAACACATGACAAGTAGGAACGACAGAGTGGTAGTATAAAATGTTTGTAGGAAAAAACATCTATATTTTTAGCGTTATTTTAATAGTAAAGGAGATAGTTTATGTTTTGCTCTAAATGCGGTGTTAAAATGAATGAAACAGCTAAATTCTGTTCTCGTTGTGGTAATAAAAATATTCAGGAGGATAATGGAATTACTAAAGAGCCATTGAATAAGTCGCAAGAGAATGTTCAACAACAGCCTAGTCAAACCGAACAGGAGACACTGTGTCAAAACCAAGTGAACAGTCATTCTAATGGAGCATCCTATATTACCCAACAGCGTATTGTATATGATGATAATAGTGTTGATTATGAAGTATCTTCCAATATATTCCTGAACTTTAAGTCAGCAGTAATTGATAAATATGCTAGGTTTAATGGAAGAGCTACACGATGGGAGGTATGGAGCTATCAAATAGTTTTCTTTATTATTTTAGTAGTAGCAGCTTTAATTGATGAAAAATTGAGTCAGTTAGTTGAATTGGCTTTGTTTATTCCGGGGCTAGCATTAAATGCGAGACGCTTGCATGATACCAATCGTTCAGGTTGGTATATGTTGATACCTATTTATGGTTCTATACTTATCTTGTTTGCTAAAAGTGATCCATTGCCTAACCAATATGGAAAAGTTCGCAAACGACCAAATCAATAATGAATAGGTAGTAATCTGTACAATAGCAAAAGGGACTATAACAAAAAGTGCATTTTTAGGATCTTTGTCAAATGTGGAGGCTGCTCATATAAAAATTTCTTAGCGCTAGCTAGCTAAATAGCTAGCGCTATTTTTGTGCTTAGTAAATGTATACATGTAAACATCAATGTAAAGCTATCCAATTACTCTATCATTTGTAATTGATGACGTAATCAGTAAGAATCCCCAAATACTTCCAAATTGTATTTCCCTCTCCACTCGTGTATAATAACAACTATAAAGGTTTTTAAAGGATAAAGAATTAAACAGGAGGCATGGAATGAATCGATTCCAAATGGAACTTGCTGGTCGCACGTTATCGATCGAAACTGGCGAGTTAGCAAAACAAGCAAGTGGTTCTGCATTAGTACAGTATGGTGATACGGTTGTATTGGTTACAGCAACGGCATCTAAAGAGGCAAAAGACATTGACTTCTTCCCGTTAACAGTGGATTATGAAGAAAAAATGTATGCTGTTGGTAGATTCCCAGGTGGGTTTATTAAACGTGAAGCGCGTCCACCAGAGTCTGCTATTTTGAATAGTCGTTTGATTGACCGTCCAATTCGTCCTTTATTCGATAAAGGTAGCCGTAATGAAGTACATGTAGTAGCTACTGTATTATCTGTTGATCATGACCATGCACCTGAAATCTGTGCGTTGATTGGTGCATCTGCGGCATTATCCATTTCCGATATTCCTTGGGCAGGTCCAATTGCTGGTGTGCGCATGGGTCTTGTAGATGGCAACATCGTAGTCAACCCAACAGAAGCACAATTAGAAGTAACTACATTAAATATGGTTGTAGCTGGTACGAAAGATGCAATTTTGATGGTAGAAGGGGAAGCAAACGAAATTCCTGAAGACATCATCTTAGAAGTGATCATGACGGCTCACGAAGAAATTAAAAACATCGTAGCTTTCCAAGAAACTATGGTAGCTGAAATTGGACATGCGAAACGCACATTCCCAATTAAAGAAGTAGACCCAGTGGTAGCAGAAGCAGTTCGTGCCTATGCACATGACAAATTAGATGTAGCTGTACGCTGTGCTGATAAAGTACAACGGGAAGAGCAACAACAAGCTGTATTTGAAGAAGTATTGGCTCATTTTGCTGAACAATTTCCAGAACAAGCTAGCGATATCTACGCTACATTAGAAAAAATGGTGAAAGAAATTGTTCGCCATATGATTACGGTAGAAAAAATCCGTCCAGATGGCCGTCAATTAGATGAAGTTCGCCCTATTTCTTGTCGCGTTAGCGCATTGCCTCGTACTCATGGTTCTGGCTTGTTCACACGTGGTCAAACACAAGTATTAAACATCTGTACCTTGGCTCCATTGTCTGAAAAACAAACTATCGATGGTATTGGCTTAGATACAGAAAAACGATACATTCACCATTACAACTTCCCATCTTTCTCTGTAGGGGAAACTCGTTCCTCTCGTGGTCCTGGACGTCGTGAAATTGGTCATGGTGCATTGGCTGAAAGAGCATTACTAGCCGTACTTCCAACAGAAGAAGAATTCCCATATGCGATGCGTTTGGTATCTGAAGTATTAGAATCCAATGGTTCTAGCTCCATGGCCAGCGTATGTGGTTCCACTTTATCCTTGATGGATGCAGGGGTACCTATTACAGCGCCAGTAGCTGGGGTAGCAATGGGTCTTGTAACACAGGATGAGCATTACACAATCTTAACAGATATCCAAGGTATGGAAGATGCTTTAGGTGATATGGACTTTAAAGTAGCAGGTACTACAAAAGGTGTGACTGCTATCCAAATGGATATTAAAATTTCCGGTTTATCTCGTGAAATCTTAGAAGAAGCATTAGCGCAAGCTCACAAAGGTCGTATGCATATCATGGGTAAAATGATGGAAGCTATTCAAGCACCACGTGAAGAAATGTCTAAATGGGCTCCTCGTATCGTAACGATGAAAATTGATCCAGACAAAATCCGTGACGTTATCGGTACAGGTGGTAAAGTTATCCGTGGCATTATTGAAGAAACTGGTGCTAAAATTGACATTGAAGATGATGGTACCATCTCCATTGCTGCTGTAGAAGCGGAAGCAGCTGAAAAAGCAATCCAAATCATTACGAACTTGACAAAAGAAGTAGAAGCAGGCGAAGTGTACATGGGTAAAGTCACTCGTTTGATGAACTTCGGTGCTTTTGTAGAAGTATTGCCAGGTAAAGAAGGCTTGGTTCATATTTCTCAATTAGCAAGAGAACGAGTGGAAAAAGTAGAAGATGTAGTGAATGTAGGCGATGAGATTATGGTCAAAGTTATTGAAATCGATGACAAAGGTCGTATCAATTTATCCCGCAAAGAGCTATTGAAATAATCGAGGTGCACTATGGATATTCGTGGATTTGAGGTAGTGTCTGCCTTTGAAGGGCAAGGTATCAATTTGCCGAAGCGTAAGACTTCTGAAAGTGCAGGCTATGACATTGAATGTGCAGAAGCTGTTGTAGTAGGTCCTAAAGAAACGGTATTAATTCCTACAGGACTGAAAGCGTTCATGCATTATGATGAATATTTGGCGATCCACGTTCGCTCAAGCATGGCGATCAAACGAGGCTTGATGCTTACAAATAGTACAGGGATTATCGACTCTGATTACTATAATAATGAAGATAACGAAGGTCATATTATGATTGCTGTGTACAATATTACAGACGCTCCTGTTACCTTAGAAAAAGGGGAACGAGTGGCGCAAGGTATCTTCTCTAAATACTTGTTGACTAATGATGACGATGCTCGTGGTATTCGTACGGGTGGTATCGGTAGTACAGGAAGTAAATAACAACATATACTAAGGAATAAATTCCTTTAACTAGAGAGTTGTAAGCAAGTTGCTTAGGGCTCTCTAGTTTTTTGTATATCATTGAATTTCATTGTTGAAATGGAGTATAATATAGTTTGATATAGTCTATCCTAAGGAGGATGTACCGTGTTTACATATGCAAAACAACAATGGGAATTAGGTAAAAGAATATACGGATACCATAGCTGGCGTGAAAAGCGACGTATTTTTTTATTCACGGCTCGTTCCTATAAAAATAGATTGCAACTGAATCAACTAGAATCTTACTTCGCTACGTATGGTAGTTATTCTAATTTACTGCAGGACCAAGAAGGAATCTGGGAAATTATTAATCGTGTCTTCTTCTACAAAGAGTCCACAGCTCAAGAGCGATTAGAATGTATTATTCAGCACTTTGATGCCTTGCCAAAGTATTTTACAGAGGAGGCCATTCAATCCTTGTACAGTCCCTCTGGAAGTGGCATTCGTTTATGGCATTCTGAAGAATTAGCTTTAGAGGCAACCTTACGTTTTATGACTGGTCAACGAAAAGAAGGATTACTTAGTTTGCTCTTAACCTATGAAGGAGATGGAATTTATCATATCAACTTCCGATTAGGCGTAGATCCATCGGGACAACCATGTATTTGGGTGGGTACTATTCAGGGATATAAAGAGGGTTTAGATAAGGCGAAGAAGCTAACGAAAAAAATGCATGGCTATCGCCCTAAAAACTTTATGTTCTTTTTATTACGCCAATTAGCTACTTGCTTAGGTATTGAGACCTTGTATGCAGTGTCCGATGAAGGGTTCTATACAAATACACATTTAATTCGCTTTAATCGTCATAAATTAGTGAAATTTGATGATTTTTGGGAAGAATTAGGCGGTCACGTATGGGAGCAAGACTCTCGATTCTTTGTGATTCCTTTAACAGAGGAACGGAAAACCTACGAAACAGCGAAAACACATAAACGAAATATGTATCGCAAACGCTATGAAATGTTAGATACTTTTATAGAAGAAATTCAACAGCAAGGAAAGACCTTCTTGCGCAACCAATAGGAGGATACAATATGAAATGTCCTTATTGTCATCATGACGAAATCAAAGTCACAGATTCACGGTCTACGGACGATAATAACATTCGTCGTCGTCGGGAATGTATGAACTGTGGCAAGCGGTTTACGACCTACGAGGTGATTGAAGATTTACCAATTATGGTGATAAAACGAGATCAGAAAAAAGAATTATTTGATCGATCTAAATTGATGAATGGCTTGTGGAGATCTTGTAGTAAACGAGGCATTTCCACAGATCAATTGGAATCGATTGTAAATGAAACAGAAAAACAAATTCGCATGGAAGTAGAGCAAGAAGTGACTACGGAGCGAATTGGTGAAATTGTATTATCCTTGTTGAAAGATGTGGACCAAGTTGCGTATGTGCGATTTGCCTCTGTGTATCGACAATTTAATAATGTAGAAAGTTTTTTGCAAGAATTACACGATTTATTGGACAATCATGGAAAGGATACAACACATGAGTGAGTTACATCCAATTGTTAGTGCCCGTTTTTCAGATCATGTAGACACATTGAGTGCTACTTATGAAGTAATGGGTGTTATTGAAGCTATGGCGGAGCGTTGTAAAGCAGCGCTGGCAGCAGGCAATAAAATTTTATTTTGCGGTAATGATGGATCCGCTGCAGATTCTCAGCATTTAGCAGCAGAATTAGTAGGACGGTTCCAAAAAGAACGCCGCTCTTTGGCTTCCATTGCATTGACGACAGATACGTCTATTTTGACAGCGGTAGGCAATGATTATGGGTATGATGAAGTATTTGCCCGACAAGTAGATGGCTTAGGCCGTTCTGGAGATATTTTGATTGGTATTTCCACATCTGGGAATAGTAAAAACGTGGTGAAAGCCGTAGAATCCGCCCGTAATATTGGTATGCATACCTTTGCCTTTACTGGTGAAGGTGGTGGAAAGATGGCAGAATTATGTGATTTAACGTTTGCAGTGCCATCTAAAGTGACAGCCCGCATTCAAGAAATGCATATTTTAGCGGGCCATATTTTATGTGAATTGGTGGAAGAAGATTATGCCTAATCGTACATTACAATCCTTTTTGCTTCGTGATCTACCACAATTACAAGTAGGGGTTATTGGTGACTGCATGTTAGATCGCTATATTTTTGGCGATGTAAGTCGTATCTCTCCAGAGTCTCCAGTACCTGTGAATTTAGTGCAACGTGAAACGGAAGTGTTAGGCGGTGCCGCCAATGTGGCGAATAATTTAGCGCAATTAGATTGCCAAGTGCATATGGCATCTCGTATTGGTGATGATACACATGGTAAGATAGTACGCCAATTATTAGAAGATAATGGCATCCAAAGTACTGGCGTCTTTACTGAAGACTCTATTCCGACCACAACGAAAACCCGTATTTTAGGTGGACAACAGCAAATGATTCGCTTAGATTATGAAGTGAATCAGCCTGTGTCCAGTGATAGTGAAACAGCAATTCTTTCTTGGCTAGATGAGTTGTTGCACAAAGGATTACAAGGACTTGTGATTTCCGATTATGGTAAAGGGATTTGCCAACCATCCTTGTTAAGTCAAGTATTCAGTAAAACACGAGCAGCTGGCATTATGACTATTGTGGATCCGAAAGGTTCTGATTGGTCAAAATATAACGGTGCTACTTGCATTACGCCTAATGTGAAGGAACTCAGTGAAGCCGTAGGCTATGAAGTGCCCAACACAGATGAAGCAGTTGTTGAAGCAGCACGTCATATTTTGGATAACATGGAGCTAGACTTTATCATTGTTACGCGTTCTGCTAAAGGGATTACCTTAGTTCGTAAAGATGGCAATGTGTGGCACAATGCAGAAACGAAACAGCAAGATGTATTCGATGTGAGCGGTGCTGGTGATACGGTAGTGGCTATGATGCTTACTACATTAATTGCAGGCTTATCTATCCGAGCAGCTTTAGTAGCTGCCAATGCAGCAGCAGGTGTAGTGGTGTCTAAGGTGGGTACCTATCCGATCCATCGTCAAGAACTATTAGATTTACTGTCTTCTATGAAAGCTAAAAAAGAAGATAAAGAGAGTGTCTATTCTGTAGAAGCATTAGCCAAAAAAATCCGATTATGGCAAGATCGAGGCGAAGTGGTTGTTTTTACGAATGGTTGCTTTGATATTTTACATCGTGGTCATTTGACCTATTTAAAAGAGGCAGCAACACTGGGTGATCATTTGGTGGTGGCCCTGAATTCAGATAGTTCTGTACGCCGTTTAAAGGGGGATAGTCGTCCTATCAACCATGAACTAGATAGAGCCTTGTTGATGAGCTCTTTAGGCTTTGTGGATGGTGTAGTTCTCTTTGAAGAAGATACGCCAGCAGAGGTGCTTTCACAGTTGCGACCAAATATATTGGTTAAAGGTGGAGATTACAAGCCAGAAGAGGTGATTGGTAAGGAATTTGTGGAGGAAGTACAAATTTTGCCATTCCAAGATGGATATTCCACAACCGGAATCATTGAACGCATCCAAGGATTAGTAAAGGAAGGAAAATTATGATTATTGTTACAGGTGGTGCTGGGTTTATCGGCTCCAATATTGTAAAACAGTTGAATAATAAAGGTCGCAATGACATTTTAATCGTCGATGATTTGACGGATGGTCGCAAAATTCGCAACATCGAGATGTTGGATTTTGCAGATTACATTGATTATGAAGATTTTGATACTGCCGTAGAGCAAAATATTTTCGATTGCGGTCCTATCGAAGTGGTATTCCATGAAGGTGCTTGCGCAGATACTATGAATTACGATGGCAGATACATGATGAAAAATAACTATGAAGGGTCTAAAAACCTCTTTCATTATTGCCAAGAACGTCGAGTTCCTTTCATTTATGCGTCATCTGCATCTACCTATGGACATGGTACTAACGGATTCCGTGAAGATCCAGCTTGTGAACAAGCTTTAAATCCATATGCGTATTCTAAATTGCTATTTGATCGCTATGTGGCAAAATTTAGAAATCATTTACAATTACAATCTCAATGTGTGGGCTTGCGCTATTTTAATGTATTTGGACCAAATGAAACACATAAAGATAAAATGGCATCTTTGGTACGCCAAATGTATTATAAATTGATGGAAACTGGTGAAATCACCCTGTTTAAAGGCATCGATGGATATGGTGATGGTGAGCAAACTCGTGATTTTATCTATGTAAACGACGTGGTCAATGTGAATTTCTATTTCTGGGAACATCCTGAAATTAGTGGTGTATTCAACTGTGGTACAGGTCATGCTCATACATTTAATGAGTTTATGAAAGCTGTTATTTCCTTTGCAGGAAAAGGAGAGATTCGTTATATCGATTTCCCAGAAGTATTAAAGGGTAAATACCAAAGCTATACGCAAGCAGATACAACAAAATTGTTAGCCGCTGGTTATGATAAAGGATTTACGCCATTAGAACAAGCAGTCCATGAGTATTGTACGTTATTACGTGATAATGAAGGGTATGTAAAATAATGGAAACTAGAAATGTATTATTTTTAGATCGTGATGGGGTTATTAACGTGGATGTAGGATACTTGAGTAATCCTGCACAACTAGAATTTATTCCTGGTGCTATTGAAGCTATGAAAGAAGCCCAAACACGTGGGTATGATATCATTGTGGTCACAAACCAAAGTGGGGTTGCACGAGGCTACTATACAGAGGAAGATGTGCAAGCGTTACATGCTGAAATGTCCCGTCGTTTAGAAGCAGAAGGTGTGAAAGTATTGGCCTACTATTACTGCCCACATCATCCAGAAGGATCTGTGGCAGAGTACACGAAAGACTGTGATTGCCGCAAACCAAATCCTGGTATGTTGACGAAAGCAATTCAGGACTGGAATGTAGATGTGGATGGTAGCTTCCTAGTCGGTGATAAACCATCTGATGCGCAGGCTGCTGAGTCCATTGGCATGCGTGCGTACCCATTTGAAGAAGACAACTTAATGACATTCTTAGAGCCTATTTTTGCCTGGGAAGAAGGCAGAAAGCTATTGGGACTGTAATGGTAGAACGAATACTTGTATGAGGCACCTCATAAGGTGTTCGTTTTCTTGTAGTGTAAGAAAAGTTACATTTTTTGATTGACAGAAGCGCTGTTTTGTACTACTCTATACGAGGAACTAACTGTATAGTCTGTATCAGGAAGAGCAGAACTGAGTTCCATTTTTTTATTATTGGTTCGACTTATATCCTAAGGGAATAAGAACGGAGGAAAACATGGAAAAAGAAACAGCGTTGCAAACACAGCCATCGCAAAAATTTACGGTACGTCAATTAACGATTATTGGTTTATTGGCAGGGATTACCATTGTACTTGGTATGACAGGTTGGGGCTTTGTGCCAATTCCACCAATTAGTGCTACTATCTTGCACATCCCAACTATCTTAGGTGGTGTTGTGGAAGGGCCTAAAGTAGGTATGTCAGTAGGTTTCTTATTCGGTGCGTACAGTATGGTACAAGCTTACATGGCGCCTAATATTTTATCCTTTGCATTTATGAATCCTATTATTTCTGTATTGCCAAGAATGTTGATCGGTTTAGTGGCAGCGTTGGTGTATATGTATGTACCAATTAAGGTGAAAGCCATCCGTATCGGCTTAGCTGCATTCTTGGGAACAGCTACTAATACAATCCTTGTTATGACTGGTATTTACACAATTTATGGTGTAGAATTTGCTAAGGCAACACACATTTCACCGGAAGCTGTATTTAATGTGGTGATGGGCATTGTATGGTCTCATGGTATTCCAGAAGCATTGTTAGCGGTAGCTGTTGTAACACCTGTGGCACTAGCTGTTATTAAAAAGTTTAAATGATAATGAAATTGAGTGTATAGACTGCTCATGCATTCAAGCACGGATTTTTTAAATCGGATATAATCAAGAAGTGAATTAGCAAAAACTAATCACTTCTTGTTTTTTATGTGTTAGGAGGAGTATACTCATGAATTGGAAAAAACGATTAACCTATTTTGTACTAGGAGCTACTATGGTGGCGACTGCAGTAGGTATTGCTGGGTGTGGTAGTGATACAAAACAAGCAGCACCAGCTGAAAAAATGAAAGTTGTTACTACCGTGTTCCCTGTATATGATGTAGCGAAACAAGTAGGGGGAGATAAAGTTGATGTGTCTTTATTAGTACCTCCAGGAGCAGAACCACATGATTGGGATCCAACTGCAAAAGATTTGAAAGAAATCGGTACTGCTAAAGTGTTCTTGTATAGTGGTGCAGGTTTGGAACCAACAGAAAAGATTCTAGCAAAAGATGTGCTACAACAAGCGCAACCTGTAGAATTATCTAAATCGGTTACTTTGTTGCCAGCTCTAGATGAAGATGAAGACGAACATGATCATGACCATGACAAAGATCATAAAGATGACAAAGATCATAAAGACGACAAAGATGACCATAATAAAGCTCAAAAAGAAGATAAACATGAGCACGAACATGAACATGGCGAGTTTGATCCACATGTATGGTTAGATCCAATGAATGTTGCTAAAGAAGTAGATGCTGTTGTAGAAGCCTTCTCTAAAGCAGACCCTACGAATGCAAAATACTATGAAGCTAACGGCAAAGCATACAAAGAAAAATTACAAGCTTTGCATGCTAAATATGAAGAATTTGGTAAAACACAACACGACAAACATTTAGTAGTTAGCCATATGGCATTTGGGTACTTAGCAAACGCATACGGTTTTGAACAATTGGGTATTATGGGAGTATCTCCAGATGCTGAACCAACACCAGAACGCATGGCAGATATCGTGGCTTTCATCAAAGAACATAATGTAAAAGCAATCTTCAGTGAAGAATTGGTAAGCCCTAAATTGGCTAATGCCATTGCTGCTGAAACTGGCGTAAAAGTGTATGTATTAAACCCTGCAGAAGGTTTAACAGAAGAACAAGCACAAAAAAATGTGACATACCTTGACATCATGGAAGAAAACCTTAAAACATTGAAAGAAGCGTTAGCTCACTAATTCCTATGCCTTTTGCTTGCTTGAATCGGTATTAGATGATAATATATAAGAGTAAGTTTGTGCTTAGGAGGAATGAAGATGTCTAAACGTATTCGTACAATTAACACTGAATCCCTACAAAAAACTGCTAAAACAGGCGGCTGCGGCGAATGTCAAACATCTTGCCAATCTGCTTGCAAAACTAGCTGTACAGTAGGTAACCAAGTGTGCAAACAAAAATAATCATTCGATTAGCAATAAGCTGTTCACCATATGGTGGGCAGCTTATTTGCTTTATATTACTTCTAGGATTATACTAAAAGTGTTACTATAAAACATACAAAAATCCCCCTAGATGTATCAGATCTAGGGGGATTCTGTATGCTAACTCTTTTATATCTTTAGCTCATCTAAATTATAATATCTGTACTTCAAAAGTACAATTTTTTGCATACTATAATTTTAGAAAAAGTATACCCTATATTGATAGCTTTCTATACGTTACGAGTATAAAGTGATATAATAAACGGTAGACTTTAGTAAGTTAATGGAGGTATGAATGTTAGAATTACAACCGATGATTCATAAATTTAAAATGAAAGATAAGTTCTTTCTACTAGATGTAAATAGTGGAATTATCCATGTGATCGATGAGCTCATTGATCGTGTATTAGATATCTATAACGGCACAAACCGTGATGCTGTACATAGTGCGTTAGATGCTACAGAGGATGCAGTGGAGTTAGATGAAATTATGGATGAGTTAGATGAACTCATCAAAGAGGAAATGCTCTTTGCTCCTATGTCTGCAGAGTTCAAACTAGTGGTAGATGAAAAACCAATTGTAAAAGCTCTTTGTTTAAACATTGCGCATGATTGCAACTTAGCTTGTAAATATTGTTTTGCCAGCCAAGGTGACTACGGCGGAGTGAAACGTGAATTAATGAGCTTTGATGTGGCGAAGCGGGCCGTAGATTTCTTGATTTCCATGAGCGGTCCACGTCAACATTGTGAAATCGACTTTTTTGGTGGTGAACCATTATTAAATTGGGATGTTGTGAAACAAACCGTAGAATATATTGAATCCATCCAAGAAAAACACGGAAAAATCTTTAAATTAACATTGACTACCAACGGCATGTTATTGACACAAGATAAAATTGACTATGTGAATGAACATGACATGAGCTTAGTACTTTCCCTAGATGGTCGTGAAGATGTTCATAATAGTATGCGCCCAAGCTCTGGTGGCAGAGATACATACGAAACAGTGGCGAAAAACTTAGTGAATGCTGTTAAACAGCGTGAGGGTCGTGAATACTATGTGCGTGGCACTTATACACATAATAACTTAGACTTCTGCAAAGATGTAGAAGCTATGTCAGATTTAGGGTTTGAGCATTTGTCTATGGAACCAGTGGTTGGCGAAGATGGGGCTTATGTGTTACGTCCTGAGGATATGCCAATCATCGAAAAAGAATATGAAAAATTGGCAGACCTATATTTAGAACGTCAATTGGCTGGTTGGGGCGAGAAATTTAATTTCTTCCACTTCCGGATGGATTTATATCGTGGACCATGTATGGCAAAACGTTTGCGTGGTTGTGGTGCTGGTCATGAGTATATGGCAGTCGTACCAAATGGAGATATTTATCCATGTCACCAATATGTAGGTAAGGATGGGTATGTGATTGGTACTGTTTTCGATGGTTTGAAAAATTATGACATACCGACACAGTTCAGAAACACTCACGTATTTACGAAAGAAACATGTGCTAATTGCTGGGCAAAATTCTTCTGCTCTGGCGGTTGCCATGCGAATAATGAAACATTAGGTGGAGACCTTAGCACACCATACGAAATGGGATGTAAATTACAGAAAAAACGTATTGAATGTGCTATTATGATCCAAGCTGAACTGGATGCAGCCGGGATCCGACAAGAAAATCATTAAAATTATATAACAGAAGGGAGGCGGGTTCTATGAAGGCATACACCATACATGTAACGGGCATTGTACAGGGCATAGGATTCCGCCCCTTTGTGTCTAAACTAGCTCATGAATTAGGAATCTTGGGCACAGTGAGAAATGACACGAACGGTGTGGAGATACACATACAGGGGGTGGATGTAGATTGCCAACTGTTTGTAGAACGGTTGCAATCTGATTTGCCTATGCATGGACGTATCGATACCTTACAAATGGAACCGACAGAATTACAAGATTTGGATGATTTTACCATCATCCTTTCGCAAGGTGTGAAAGGGAATGCCTTTATTGGTGCTGATATGGCGCCTTGCGAGGCGTGCTTGAAAGATATACAAGATCCTGAGAACCGGCGCTTTCACTATGGGTTTACGAATTGTACGAATTGTGGCCCTCGGTATACGATTATTGAAAGTACCCCTTATGATCGTGATACAACATCAATGAAAGTATTCCCTATGTGCGAAGATTGTCAGAGGGAATACGAGGACCTCGAGGGTCGGCGATACCATGCAGAGCCCAATGCTTGCGAGCACTGTGGCCCCATGTTTACATTGAAAGGTACAGATGGTACGGTGCTTGCTAATGGACTGGATGCGATAGGGAAAGCCAGACAACATATACAACATGGTTCCATTGTAGCCTTAAAAGGCGTTGGGGGATATCATTTGGTCTGTGATGCGTTACAAGAACGCGCGGTACAAACCTTGCGCCAGCGAAAAGGACGACCTCGAAAACCCTTAGCGGTTATGGCAGGGTCCTTGGAAACGGCAAAACAGTATGTGCATATATCTGAAAGAGAAGAAGAACTGTTACTGAGTCCTGCAAGGCCGATTGTTTTATTACAAAAGGTAGCAGAGTATAGTACTGATGCTATACATACGGAATCATATGGCACTTTTGAGAATGATGCAGCTTCTAAAGATATATCTAATAGAAATCAGGAACAAACTAGTTCTAATGAGGAATGCCATGTTGCATCAGAGCGGAAGGCTGATAAGATTATTGCGTCACAGAGGGTGCCTGTTGCACCTAGTGTGGCCCCTGGTATGAATACATTGGGAGTCGTTTTACCGTATGCGCCATATCATTATAGTTTAGTACCTGTAGATGCGCTATGGGTCATGACCAGTGCGAATCGCAGTGGTGATCCAGTGTTATATAATGATGCCCAGGCAGCTGAAGAGTTACAGGGTATTGCAGATTATATAATGACTCACAATCGGGAGATTATTTCTCCAGTGGACGATTCAGTGGTGCAAGTGGTGAATAATGAGCCTATTCTAATCCGCCGTAGCCGAGGATACGTACCTTTATCCATTCCTGTAGTACCATTAGAAAAGAGTCCTACCATGTTAGCTATGGGTGCCGACATGAAAGCCTCTTTCGGTATGAATCGTGGGTCTCATGCTATCCTGAGTCCCTATATGGGAGATATGGAACATCAACGAGTACAAGACTTATTGTGGTGTACGACGAAACGCTATGAAGAGTTATTTCAATTACAACCTACACAGGTCATCGTGGATGCCCATCCGGGCTACTACACCTCACAGTGTGGTAGAACCTATGCAGAGGAGCATAACGTGCCTGTCATAGAAGTGCAGCATCATCATGCTCATGTGGCAGCGGTAATGGCGGAGTATAACATTCAAGATCCTGTGTTAGGAATCTGCTTTGATGGAACAGGATATGGTACAGATGGAACTCTATGGGGTGGTGAGTTTTTATATTGCCACAAAGAACATATGGAACGAATGGCACATTTGAGCTATGCCCCTCTGCCAGGTGGTGAAGTAGCTGTACGAGAGTCGTGGCGTCAAGCCTTGTGGTATGTAAATGAACTCTACCCAATAGGAGCGCCCACAGCCATAGAACGATGGAAAGAATCACTGCCTAATGGTTGGCAATTATTAGAGAAAATGATGCCTCATATGCAGATGATACAGTCTTCTAGCGGTGGTCGTTTATTTGATACAGTAGCATCTTTGTTGGGGTTAGGCCATGAGCATCTCTATGATGCGCAACTTGCTATTGAGTTAGAGCAACTGGCGCTTTCAGAGAAGGGCACTATCCTAGACATGAAGCTGGACGGAAGCGTATTAGATACAATGAGTTTAGTACGATCTGTGATAGAACAATTAAAAGATGGTGAAAGTGTAGCAAAAATCTCAGCAAACTTTCACAGAACTTTGATATATTATATAGGACAGATGGCGAAACTATGTTGTGAGGAACGACATATTTCCCATATTGTCTTGTGTGGAGGAGTATTCCAAAATCGTATTCTCCTAGAAGGAGTGATGCAAGAATTACAGGAATACACAGTCCACGTGCCTACCCAAAGCCCGATGAATGATGGCGGTATCGCCTTGGGGCAATTATGGTTAGGAAGTTATATGAATAGATAGGAGATACTATGTGTTTAGCAGTACCAGCACAATTGGTGCATATTAATGAATCCATCGGTACCGTGGAATTAACAGGGGTGCAACGAGAGTGCAGTCTGTTATTGGTGCCAGAAGCAAAAATTGGAGATTGGTTATTAGTCCATGCGGGCTGTGCCGTACAAATTGTAGATGAGGAGGAAGCGCGTTTGACCCTTGAGGCATTCCGCGAATTAGAAGAACTTGAACAAGATTACTTTAACGGAAAAATCGAAAGTCGCAGCTAGTTTACTAGAGCGCATTCACGAATTACATAATCCAGAGGAAACTGTACGATTCATGGAAGTCTGTGGCACCCATACAGTGGCTATCTTTCGAGAAGGCATCCGTCAAATGTTGCCGAAGGGTATAGAATTGATCAGCGGTCCTGGATGCCCTGTGTGTGTGACAGACCAACAATATATGGATCAAGCCTTGGCGTATGCGGCTCGAGAGGATGTAGTCATCGCTACCTTTGGAGATATGCTGAAGATTCCTGGTACCACAGGTAATTTATGGCAGTCGAAAGAAAATGGGGCTCATATTGAAATTATTTATAGCCCAATGGAAGTACTTTCCTTAAGTGAACAATATCCAGATAAGAAGATTATCTTCTTAGGCATTGGCTTTGAAACGACTATAGCTGTCATAGCAGCTACAATACAGGCGGTTCATGCAAAGGGACTCAAGAATGTATTTTTCTTGATATCTCATAAATTGGTGCCTCCTGCATTACGAGCTCTATTAAGCAATCCAGACCATCAAATTGATGGATTCTTGTTGCCAGGTCATGTAAGCGTTATCATTGGAGAACAGCCGTATCAATTTTTGGCCGATGAATATCATATGCCAAGTTGTATTGCTGGCTTTGATGGTATGGAAATTTTAGCAGCCATTGTCAATCTCTTAGAACAACGTAAAGAAAAGAAATTTTATGTAGGAAATACGTATCGGTCCGTGGTGGCAAAAACGGGAAATTCCGTAGCACAACAATTAATGGATACCTTGTACGAACCGTCTGATGATGGCTGGCGTGGTATTGGTGTACTGCCTGCATCGGGTTTAAAATTGCGCGGAGAATGGTCTGCCTATGATGCGTTGGTACAACTACCTTTAGAAACATTTACAACCAGTGATGGACCGAAAGGTTGCCAATGTGGATCTGTCATTCAGGGGATGATTCATCCTGATGCATGTCCTTTATTTGGTAAACTTTGTACGCCAGAGCATCCAGTGGGGGCTTGTATGGTATCGGTAGAAGGTAGTTGTTCAGCTTGGTATAAATATGGTTTTTCCAGCGGTGGAATGACCTGGGAGGAATAAATGGAACGTATTCGCTTAGTCCACGGTAATGGCGGTAAATTTAGCCATGAATTGGTGGACCAATATATTGTGAAATATTTTTCGAATCCAATATTAAATGAATTACATGATGGTGCTGTATTTCCAGTTACAACGGGACGTATGGCTATGAGTACAGATTCCTATGTAGTAACACCACATATTTTCCCCGGTGGCAACATTGGGAAATTAGCTGTGTGCGGTACAGTGAATGACTTAGCCATGATGGGTGCAGTGCCTCAGTATTTGTCGTGCGGGCTCATCTTAGAAGAAGGATTGCCTATTTCTACATTAGAAACTGTGCTACAAACCATGTCAGATATGGCACAACTTTCAGGGGTGTCCATTGTCACAGGGGATACGAAGGTGGTAGAAAAAGGTTCCGTTGACGGCATCTACATCAATACTGCTGGCGTAGGTATCGTACCAGACTATGTACAGTTAGGCACTTCCTATATTGAAAGTGGTATGAAAGTTATCATTTCCGGCACCTTGGGTGACCATGCCATTGCTGTCATGGGGACACGGTATGGATTGGATTTACCAGATACGATACAAACAGATTGTGCGCCTTTACATACAATGGCTCACAAGTTATTAGAAACCTTTGGCAAAGATATTGTTTTCTTTAGAGATCCTACTCGTGGTGGCTTAGCGACAACGCTCCAAGAGATTGCTAACTCCGCACAAAAAGGGATTCGCTTGCAAGAGTCTGCCATCCCTGTTCGTGAGGAAGTACAAGCTGTATGCCAAGTCTTAGGATATGACCCATTGTATTTAGCCAATGAAGGTAAGATGATTGCCATTGTACGCGCTGATGTGGCAGATGAGGTAGTGCAGATGATGCGCACTTTCACAGAAGGTCGTGATGCGGTGATCGTCGGTGATGTGGTGAATGGTAATGCTGGCAAAGTAGGATTGCAAACGGCAGTGGGGGGGATACGTCTCCTTGATATGCTGGGAGAAGACCAAGTACCACGAATTTGTTAGAAAATTGTAATACTTCATGAAAAAATCATACATATCCCGTATACTTTGTATAGAATAAAAATGTATTTTTTGATACAATGGAAAGGAAAAGGAGGATATTACGATGAAAAAACAAATCGTAGCTGCTATGGTAGCATTCTCGGTAGCCACTGTAGGTGTTGTTGGCGTTCAACAAGCACAGGCATTTAATTTAGGGAGTCTAGTAGGAGGCGTATTGAAAGTAGGAGGCGTGGGCTTTCTAGTAGATAAATACGGTGACTCCATCAATAACTTCTTGAACAGTTTATTAAAGCAAAATAATTTGAGTACTACCTATTCAACAAAAGTAGTTCCTATTGTAAGTCTTGGGAAAGGTGGACACATTGGTGCGGCACAGGTAACAGGACCTAGCAGTGAAGTGGAACGTGTTGAGGCAGTAGCGCAAATAGAGGCTAGTTTTAATTCCGTAGCTCGCGTAAAAGGACTAGTACCGATTGATAGCACAAATCCAATGGGTGCCAATCGCATTCAAGGGGTCGGTGTATCGGCAATTATAGATTTGAAGATTTAATGGATTAGCACGGGCTTGCCCGTGCTATCTATGTGTTAGTAGAGATGAGGAGATACTATGAAACGTTCTGCTGTATTGGGAGCCGTATTCGCTCTTTTAACAACAAGTGTATGGGCGGCACCAGACACTGTTTTAGAAAAAACAGAAGCCTTAGAAAGTACTGTATATGGTAAAGTGCAAGTAGGGGCCTTAACAGATCGAGTGCATCAATTGCAAGATACTATTTTGGGAGCTAAACAACAAGGCAGTATTACTGGTCAAGTGGAATCTTTATACAAGTCTGTAGAAGGGCAAGGTACAAAGGTAACATTGCATCAAGAAGTGAATGCTTTGGAATGGATGTATTTTGATGAAGTTCATAGTGGATCTCTTGTAGAACGCATTGGGGAAATGGAACGCAGTGTGAATGGACTAGAAACAAAAGGGTCCTTACAAAGTCGTGTACAAAAACTAAAACAATCTATTTTTGGTACACAAGTAGCGTTAAAAACTAAGACGGGCACAATTGGAGCAGATCAAGTATTTACTCTAGAATTGACAGAACCTGTGACATCTCAAAAAAATGTAAAAGATGATGTGGTACATGTCAAAGTAGCTGAAGATGTAATGGATGGAGAAACTTTGTTGATTCCTAAAGGAACAGTAGGAACTGGTCATATTACAGAAATTACAAAAGCTCGCTCCTTTGGTCGTAATGCTAAATTGAACATTGTCTTTGATCAATTACAAGGTATCGACGGAACCATCTTTACAGCTATCCAAGGGGAAGAAGCAAAAGCGAAAACAAAAGGCGAATTAAAAGCTGCTGGCGCCTCTGTAGCAGGAGCTGTATTGTTGGGACCAGTAGGACTTGTAGGTGGCTTCTTTGTCAAAGGAAAATCCATTGATTTGCCAGTAGGAACGCTTGTATACGTGCAACCGGAATCTTCTGTTACAATTTCTGGTATAGAAATACATGGTGTGGATACTGGTATAGCTCCTAAAGCTCCTGTAGAACCTGTGGTAGCACCGAAAGTAGCAGAGCCAGTTGCTACACAAGCGCCAGCTGTAAAAGCAAAAGCAGAACCAGTACAAGTAGTGCCAGATGATTCTTTAACAGAAAAACCTGTCATCATTGTAAAACGTGAGAAAGACTAGGAGATGGGCATGAAACGATATTCTGTAACAGCCGCTGCTATTTTGACGGCATTGGCGTGTACACAAAGCCATGCACAAACAGTAGATACTACAGCTCCAGTATTTGAACCGGAGCCTCAAGTAGTTGCGGTTCAGTATGTGCAAACTCCTATGGGTTCCACTGTATCTACGGATACAAAGTACGCACCGAATTTGCAAGTGAAGCCAACAGTTCCTAAAGGAAAACAAGAGGTACAGAAGCCAGCCGTACCAGTTCGTATTGATGCAGATAAAATGTATTATAATGATACAACTGGTCGTGTATGGGCCAATGGTTCTGTAGAAGTAGAACGGGGAAATCAGCAACTATTATCGCAAAAAATAGAAGGCAATACGAAGACGCAACAATATGAAAGTGCATCGGACTATCGCTTTTTAGAAGATAAAGGGGACACAAAAGACTTAACAGGTTCTCATATTACTTACAATGCGACTACTGGTGAAGCGCATACAAAGGACGTATTTGGCTATGCAGACCCCTATTGGGTGAAAGCTGAAGTAGGCGACTTTGATGGTAAAACAGGGCGCATTGAAAAAGGTTGGTTAACGACAAAACATGCCATCGCTTTTAAAGGGGCACCTGATTATCGTGTGGAAGGGGATTATATTGAAGTATTCCCTGGCGATAAAGCAGTCATTCATAATGCAAGCTTTTATATTAAAAATAAACGAATTATTTCTGTAAAAAAATATATCGTGTCTTTGCGCCAAGATAAACAAGGACAAGTCAGTGTATTTTCCTTTGTACCAAGACCAAAATACAATTCTTCTGACGGATTGAGCTTAAATGGTAAGATTGATTATCCTGTATCTAAGCATGGAGAGCTGTTCTTGCATTATACATGGGGCACCAATATTGGATTTAAACCGTCTTTTGGGTATGTACAGTTCTTGCCATGGGGTGAAGCAAAGATTGCATACAGTCGCGAATCAGCTACACTAAATGCTAAAAAGGTATGGGTAGAAAAGAAACCTGAACTGTCCATAGATACACATGCTTATCATATAGGTGCTACGCCATTTACAATTCGTGGCGGTGCTAGCTATGGTAGATGGGTGGAAGGTCATATCAAAGGCTCTCATGCTAAGTATTTTGGAGAACTCTCTCATGATCCTGTTCATATTGGACCAAACACAGAGGTAAAATTCTATGGTGGTTACCAACGGGACTATTATGGATATGATTCATCCGTACGATCTATGCCATATTGGGGCGTAGGAGCGACTATAAAATTAGGGCCAAGAGTGGATGCATGGGCTGGATATCGTCAAAGTAATGTATCGGTTTCAGCAGATTCTCCATATCCATTTGACCAAATCGATGTGAAGTATAATTTGTACTATGGCCTAAGTGTCCAAGCTACACGATTAGATCGTTTTAGTGTACAAATGCAACGAGACTTGCAAACTCATGAATTACGCTACGTAGATTTGACATGGCATAGAGATTTGCATTCCTTTGAAGGATCCTTAACATATCGTACAAAACAAAAGAAATGGGAATATACATTGGTAGCGAAAGATTTTTAATCTAAGGGGACGCCATGAAAAAAGTTAGAAAAGCAGTCATTCCAGCCGCAGGTTTTGGAACACGCTTTTTACCAGCCACTAAGGCACAACCGAAAGAGATGTTGCCTATCGTGGATACACCAACTATACAATACATTGTGCAAGAAGCCATTGATTCCGGTATTGAGGATATTCTAATTATTACGGGGCGCAATAAGCGTGCTATTGAAGATCATTTTGATACTAGTGTGGAGTTGGAGCAATTATTGCAACAACAAGGTAAGCAACAGCATCTAGAGATGGTGAGAAACTTGGCGAATATTAAAGTTCATTACATTCGTCAGAAAACGGCCCGTGGCTTAGGTGATGCGATTTACTGTGCAAAGTCTTTCATAGGGGATGAGCCATTTGCTGTTCTCTTGGGAGATGATGTGGTGTATAACCCACAAAGGCCATGTTTGAAACAGCTCATTGATTGTCATTACGCCCATGATGGGGTGACGATTTTAGGAACTCAATTTGTAGCTCCAGAAAAAGTTAGCTCCTATGGTATTGTGTCAGGACATGAAATTGAACCGAATGTGTACGAAGTAGCTGGGCTAGTGGAGAAACCACCACTTGAATATGCTCCATCGAACTTGGCCGTATTAGGTCGTTATATTTTGACACCAGACATATTTGACGAGTTAGAAAAAACTCCTCAAGGAGCGGGTAATGAAATTCAGTTGACCGATGCCATTGCGAGACTTTCATCAAAAATTTTAGCCTATTCCTATGAAGGGGTACGCTATGATATAGGTGATCGCTTAGGCTATTTAAAAGCCACCGTAGAATACGGCTTGCGAAACCCACAGTTGGCAGAGGCTTTCAAAACCTATTTACAAGAACTAGACATCGATTCTGTTATGAATCTTAAAGCGTAGTTGTATAAATGTAAGTAACGGATGTTATGAGGTGCATACCTCGTGACATCCGTTTTTGTATATCTACCTACTGCATAGTAAGAATATATTGTGATTCATATCACAGAAGCTTGTGTTTATTAAGGCTAATACTTTGTATATGGTGGTCTCATATTGTGAAATACTTAATTAAATGTTAGAATATAATGGAATATACATAAGTATAATAAGTTACAACGAATGAGGAAACTATGGCAACAAGATTAAAATGGAAACAGTCCGAAATTAAAGAAAACCCGCTTTTTTCTAAATTAAGAAGTACGATAGAAACAGCGTTTTATGGAAATAATGTAACACCTGTTAAATCCATTGCACAGGCTTATGAGTTAGCAACTAAGGAACCTGGAGTCATTGTATTAGATATGCCAATTTACCGTGCGGAAGAGCAAGGATTACCACAAGATGCAAAAGTATTAGTTACCAATAATGGTAAAACTACAGGTCGTTATGCAAAAGCGCGTCGTATCATCGGTGATGAAGGTATTAACGAAGTAGAGTTATGTGATATTGCTCGTGAAGCTGTATATGATAGTCGTCATAAAGAATGGATTTCTGCGCAAGCCATCGTAGGTTTGGATGAAGCTTTCACAGCTCGTGCGCATTTGATGATTCCGAAAGAACATGCATCTATCCTGTATTCTTGGGCTATCAATTTTCAATTTTTCAATGAGGAAGTAAAAGCCTTTTACAGAGAGAGTAAGGAAATTCCTGAAGGGGATATTTTTATCTATTCTGATCCAGATTATGTGGTAGAAGGATATCCTGGAGGACTTGCTATTTTTGATCCTGCTCATAACTGCGCTATGATTTTAGGGATGCGCTATTTTGGGGAGCATAAAAAAGGCACTCTTACATTAGGATGGTCTTTGGCAAATCGTTATGGTTATGTGGCATGCCATGGTGGTATGAAACGATATAATTTGAAAGATGGTTCCTCGTATACGATTGGCGTATTCGGGTTATCCGGGTCGGGTAAGTCTACATTAACGCATGAACAACATGATGGACGCTATGATATTTCTGTGTTACATGATGATGCGTATATTATTCATACAGAAGATTTATCCTCTATTGCATTAGAACCAACATATTTTGATAAAATGCAAGACTATCCGGTGGAACATCCTGCCAATAAATATTTATTGACATTACAAAATGTGGGCGTTACCTTGGATGAAGATGGTAATAAAGTTGTCTTAGCAGAAGATGTACGAAATAACAATGGTCGTGCTATTAAATCGCAATTCTGGACAGATAATCGTGTGAATTTTGTGAAAGACCCAGTGAATGCTATCGTATGGTTGATGAAAGATAAAACGTTACCACCGATTTTAAAAATTGATGATCCAATTTTGGCGGCCACTATGGGTGCTACGCTAGCAACACGTCGCTCTACAGCGGAAAAATTAGATGATAATGTAGATCCTAATGCATTGGTCATTGAACCTTATGCAAATCCATTCCGTACCTATTCCTTACGTACTGATTATGAAAGTTACAAAAAACTATTCACTCAATCTGGTGTAGATTGTTATATTATGAACACTGGATTCTTCTTGGACAAGAAAATTCCAAAAGAGGTAACATTAGGTTTGTTAGAAGGTTTGGTTGAGGGTAGTCTTAACTTTGAACCATTCTATAAATATGAAAACTTAGAATATGTAAAAGTAGAAGGTTTTGAACCAGATTTTACAGTTCGTGAGTATCATCATATTCTTCATAAAGCATTTGAGTTCCGTTATGATTACATTGAAAACTTAAAAGGAACAAAAGATGAGTTGCCTGACGAAGTATTAGATGTATTAAAAATCATTATGTAGGGGGACTAATCATGAAGCAAACATTATCTTGGGGTTCCGTTGCCTTTATTGGAACTATGCTATTCGGCATGTTCTTTGGGGCAGGAAACTTAATTTTCCCAGTTCACTTGGGACAAGAAGCCGGTCAAGCCTTATGGCCAGCTATTATAGGTTTTTTAGTAACAGCTATCGGATTACCATTCTTGGGTATTGTTGCTATGGGGGTATCTCGTAGTAATGGCTTACAAGATCTGGTGAGCCGCGTACACCCTATGTATGGTAAAATCTTTACTTTGTTGTTATACATTACTATTGGCCCTGCATTTGCCATCCCGAGAACAAGTACAGTATCCTATACCATCGGATTTGAGCCATTCCTTGGTGGTGTCAATCCAGATCTTGCATTAGGTGTATTCTCTGCAGTGTTCTTTATTATTGCTATTTTGTTCTCTCTAAACCCTGGCAAATTGATGACCTACATCGGCAAAGTATTAACACCATTATTCTTAGTATTTCTAAGTATTTTATTAATCACTGTAATAGTTATGCCAATGGGGGATTATACATCGGTGGCGCCACAAGGGGAATATGCTACTCATCCGTTCTTCAAAGGGTTTACTGAAGGATATAATACGCTAGATGTATTGGCATCCTTAGCCTTTGGCATTATCGTTATTCGTGCTCTACAAGGAGTAGGTGTGACAGAACCTAAGGACATTGCTATGGGCCTTGTGAAAGCCGGCTTCGTAGCGTGCTCTATTATGGCTGTTATCTACGGTTTCTTGGCGTATAGTGGTGCTACTAGCGTGACCACATTAGGTCTTGCTAAAAATGGCGGTATCACAATGGCGCAAATGAATGCGTTCTACTTCGGTAATGTGGGAGCTGTGTTGTTGGCGATCATCGTTACATTGGCATGTTTAAAAACATGTGTAGGCTTAATTGGCGCTTGCGGTGAAACATTTGATGAAATGTTCCCGAACACATTGGGATACCGTGGCTATGCATACTTGACAACAGCAGTGGGTTTCTTAATCGCTAACGTAGGTTTAACAAAAATTATCGAACTCGCTATCCCTGTGTTGATGTTCTTGTATCCATTATCTATTACGATCATCTTGTTATCCTTTGCAGCACCAATTTTCGAAGGAAGACAAGCAGTATATGCTTGGACAACAGCTTTTGCTTTATTTGCGGCATTAGGTGATGCCATGGCGACAGCGCCAGCATTTATCAATCAATCTGGATTTGTCCAATGGGCATTGCCATATTACGGAATGCTTCCATTTGCCTCTATCGGTATGGGCTGGATTGTACCATCCATTATCGGTTTCGTTGTGGGTATGGTGCATATCGGGATTGTGCGAAAATAATAGTTATGCTTATACATACACTTGTAGAGATGTTTAGTATTGCGGTGTAGAGTATCTTGTAAGATAAATTAATAGTGTAATATAGATAAACGACTAGGTTGTAAGGATCTAGTCGTTTTGTCTATCTTTACAAGTATGTTTCGATGTTTATTGCTATAAAAATGGGCATCAGTTTTTCTAGGCTTTATCTATATGTTACAGAAAAATATTAGATTCTATAGAAATTATAAATTATATATTTTCTATTACTTTCACATGTGGTATAATCGGAATATCTTTCCCATAGAAAGACTGTAGGAGGTGGCACGAGGCTACCAATGTAGTATAGTAGAAAGGAGATTTTTATGTGGAAAAAAGGACTGGCCCTGTTGGTGGTCTGTCTGGTGGGGTTCTTGCTCTGGCATGAATCGTCACTAGAAGCACCAGGAGGAGGCAAGATGTACCGAGTAGGTATCTTGCAATTAGCGGAGCATCCCGCATTAGATGCAGCAAACAAAGGCTTCGTAGATGGATTACGTGAAGAGGGATTTGTAGACAATGTGATTCTTGACCATCAAAATGCTCAAGGAGACCAATCGAACCTAAACACCATTGCCCAACGATTTGTGGCCCGTAATTCCGATTTAGTAGTGGCCATTGCGACACCAGCCGTACAGGCTATGGCAAATGCTACGAAGGATATTCCGGTGTTAGGAACGGCGGTTACGAGTTTTACCACAGCACGATTAGTGGATAGTGATGAACATCCAGGTGGTAATGTATCGGGGACCACAGATATGGTGCCTATGGAAAAACGAGTGGAATTAGTGCATCAATTAGTACCGAATGCGAAAAAAATCGGTACTATTTATTCATCTAGTGAAGTGAATTCACAATTACAAGCAGAGAGTTTTAGAAAAGAAGCACAGAAATATAGTATGGAATTAGTGGAAATTACTGTATCCAATGTGAACGATGTACCGCAAGCAGCGAACCAATTAGCTATCATGGGCATCGATGCAGTGTACTTTCCAACGGATAATATCATCGCTTCATCCTATGCGAACATCGTCACTATATTTAGTAGTGCCAACTTACCAGTGTTTCCCTCTGATGAGACGTGGTTAAAAACAGGTGGACTAGCAGCCTACTCTGTAGACTTTTATAGATTAGGGGTTCAAACTGGACATATGGCGGCTCGTGTACTTCGTGGTGAAAGCACACCGGATAGCATGCCAATCGAGATGCAAGAGCCTATTAAATTTGTATTCAATCAAGACGAAGCGGATCGCTTGCATATCCAGATTCCAGAGTCATTGCGACAACAGTAGTATAGTAGTGGGGGCAACCCCGAGTAGGAGGATCTATGACAAACTTAATTATTAGTACCATTGCACAAGGCCTATTGTGGGCATTGTTGGCATTGGGTGTATTTATTACTTTCAGAATTTTAGACGTAGCAGATTTAACAGTAGAAGGTAGTTTCCCTATGGGTGCTGCTATTTCTGCGGTATTGATTACCATGGGTGTCAATCCTTGGTTAACAGTAGTGATAGCAGGTATTGGTGGTATGATTGCCGGTGCTGTAACGGGCTGGATACATACCAAATTAAAAATTCCCGCATTACTAGCTGGTATCTTAACAATGATTGCCTTGTATTCTGTGAACTTACATATTATGGGGAAAGCAAACATTTCCTTATTACGCATGGATACAGTGTACTCCGCCATTCATAGCATGGGCATTTCCAATGCGGTGGCATTGACCATCATTGGTGTAGTGGTTACGGTAGTAGTGGGATTATTTTTATTCTGGTTCTTCGGTACTGAACTAGGCACATCGATCCGTGCCACAGGGGTAAATCCACAAATGATTCGTGCCCAAGGGGTGAACACAGACACTATGATTGTTCTTGGCTTATTATTGTCCAATGGATTCGTAGCTGTATCTGGCGCTTTAATTGCCCAATCCCAAGGCTTCGCAGATATTGGGATGGGTGTAGGGACTATCGTTATTGGTTTGGCATCTGTTATCATCGGGGAAGTACTATTTGCTTCTTCTTCGGTAGTGCGCAAACTATTTGGTAATTCTTCCTTCGTGTTGAGCTTAGTAGCCGTTGTATTCGGTTCCATTATTTACCGTATCGTTATTGCTACTGTGCTATATCTAGGTATGCCTCCAAATGATTTGAAACTATTTACCGCTATATTAGTAGCTCTTGCCCTATCTTTACCAACGTGGCAAGGTAAATTTCGTCGTGGTTAAGAGGAGGGTATACACATGTTGGAATTAAAAGGAATTGTGAAAGCCTTCCATAAAGGCACTGTGAATGAAAAAATAGCTCTTCGTGGCATTGACTTACGATTAGAAGATGGAGACTTCGTGACTGTTATTGGTGGTAATGGTGCCGGTAAAAGTACATTGTTGAACTCCATCGCTGGAGTATTCCCCGTCGATGAAGGTACATTGCATATTAATGATGTAGACGTAACTCATATGGCAGAATACAAACGGGCCAAATACATTGGTCGTGTCTTCCAAGATCCTATGTTGGGCACAGCTGGCAATATGCAAATTGAGGAGAACATGCTTCTTGCCTTGCGCCGTGGCAAACAAATGGGATTATCTTGGGCTTTTAAAGAAAATGAAAGAGAATTGTTTAAGCAACAGTTGGCACGTTTAGATTTGGGTTTAGAAAATCGCTTGTCATCTAGTATGGGATTATTAAGTGGTGGTCAACGTCAATCCATTACCTTGTTGATGGCCACTATGTTGAAACCAGAAGTGCTGTTGCTAGATGAACATACGGCAGCCTTAGATCCTAAAACGGCTGAAAAAGTATTGCAGCTCACAGATGAATTGGTAAAAGAACATCATTTGACTACCTTGATGATTACCCATAACATGCGCGATGCCTTGCGATTCGGCAATCGCTTGATTATGATGGATAATGGTAAAGTTATTTATGATGTACGTGGAGAAGGAAAAGCTAGTTTGACTGTACAAGATTTATTAGAGCGCTTTGAAGTGGCCGGTGAAAATACCCTCAGTGACCGCATGATGTTAGGGTAAATACTTTACATTTATAAGAAAGTATAGTATTATAGATACCGATGTATTAACCTAGGCGAGGTAATTGAGTCTCCGCCTATTACTTTGGCCTATGGAATTGTAATTTTTAGGAGGACATGAAATATGTTAACTACAGAAGCTAAAGCAGCTATTATTAAAGAATTCGCTGTTCACGAAGGTGACACTGGATCCCCAGAAGTACAAATCGCGATTTTAACTAACCGCATTGTATACTTAACTGAGCATTTAAAAAAGCACAAAAAAGATCATCATTCCCGTCGTGGTCTTTTAAAATTAGTTGGTCAACGTCGTAACATGCTTGATTACCTTCGTCGTAAAGATATCGAACGCTACCGTGCGATCTTAGAAAAATTAGGATTACGTAAATAATTTTACGTATTACAAAAAGCGGCTTCGGCCGCTTTTTTTGTTATATATGAAGATATTTTCACAAAATGATTTGCAATATTGAAAATGAGTGCTATACTAATAGGAAACTTAATATTTGTTTTATAGTAAGAAGGGAAGTACGAATGAAACAAGTTAAACAAAAGACAACTCGGGCTATGTTGTTATCCATGGTAGTGTTAGCTATGAGTGGGCAACATGGATATGCGGCAGATGCGCAAGTGGCAGAAGATACAGTTATATTACCTGATGTAACAGTAACAGCGACGAGAACCTTACAAGATATTGCGAAAACGCCTAGTTCGGTGTCTGTGGTGACAGCGAAGGATATTGAAAATCGCAAAGTGGATACGGTTGCAGATGCGATACAATTATTACCAGGGGTGTATAAAAGTCAAGCTTCGGCAGGTGAAATACAAATCCGTGGATTCGATTCTAAAAATATATCGGTACTCGTTGATGGCGTGCCGATGAATAATTCTTTCAATAATAAAGTGGACTGGGAAGTGATTCCCGTTCATTCTATTGAACGCATTGAATTAGTGCGTGGCGCTAGTTCCTCTTTATATGGTGGTAAGGGTGTTGCAGGTGTGATCAGCATCAAAACAAAACAAGTGGCACCAAAAGCTGATCGCAAGGAGATTCGTTGGCATGGCAAGGTGAATGGAGGAACTTATGGTACCTGGAACAATGAGCTAGGTTTTGATGCGCGCGTGTCGGATAAGGTAGCCATTGGTGTCTCAGCAGAGGAGCGCCGTACGAATGGATTCCCTGGATTTTTCGTGACCGATAAGAGTAAAGCCATTACTAGTAAGGTAAAAGCGATTACACCAGATATGCCGTTGGAACTATTGAAAAGTGGTAAATATGTGTTAGGGAATCGTGGGGATAAATCTTTGCATAATAAGAATTTGTCTGCTTATATTACGATGAACCTAGGCGACAAAGAAACGCTAACCTATCGCTATGTATATGCGAGCCATAAGTACTCTTACCACAATCCAATTAGTGCGGTTACAGTAAATGGAAAGACCGTTTTTACAGGGGATATCAAGGTTAGTGATAAAAAATATGTATCTCTTAATGGCAATAGTTTCTTAGGTCATGATGCAGAGCGAGAATATCATTCTCATAGTTTGCAATATAAAAATGAAGCGAACAAATTACAGATTTCCTTGGGCTATTTAGATAAAAAGAAAGATGGCTATTCTGTGCCAGACAAAGCCACAACTGGTGATTATGAAGGACCAGGTTCTCACTCCTTCTATCCTGGAAAAGCATACAATCTAGATGTACAAAAGGCATGGAAGGCTCAAGGAAAACATCAAATTGTAGGGGGATTGAATTGGAAACAAGAACGGTTTGATCAAGAAAAGATTTCTTTACAACATTGGCGTGATAAAAGCTCTAAAGATACTAAGGTATTCCCTAACGGCGTGAGTGAAACGAATGCAGGGGCGTCTCGTACAGTGGCAGCCTTTGTACAAGATACGTATCGCCCTAATGATGATTGGGCCGTTTATGCAGGTCTTCGCTTAGACCATTTTAAAAAGTACGATGGATCCCATGGGGAGTATAAAAAGGAAACGAAATCCTATGATGTAGTACACCACAACGATGGTTCTTATATTGAAGTGAGTCCTAAGTTGTCTGTAGAACGATACCTTGACGATTCCACTAACGTCTACGCATCCTATGGTCATTCTTTTGCACCGCCAACCTTGTACCAAGTGTACCGTTACGGCAAAACATCTAAAACTCCTATTTATGCAAATCCAGAGTTAGATCCAGAACATTCTGATACTTTTGAACTTGGTTTGAAAAAATCTTGGAATGAAAATACAAAATTAAACATAGCAGCCTTTTATGTGAACACAAAGGATAAAATTCAATATGTGACATTTAAAAAAGCGGATGGTACGGATAATTACAAAAAATATATCAATGTAGGATCAGAAACACGCCGTGGTGTAGAATTAGAACTTCGTCACAAGTTGTCTAATAAATGGTCTGTCTTTGGAAACTATACATGGCAAATGGGATATATAGAAAGTAAAGCTTTGGCCAATACAGATCAAAGTGATGGAAAAGAACAAAACTTTGAAATTCCAAGGCACCTATTCCATGGTGGTTTGGAATACAATAGTGGCAAGTGGAATGTGTTGTGGGACATGCAATACGTAAGCTCCCGTAACAGCAAAGATACCGCAGGTGGCGAGCCGGAGTCAGAAGATGCGTACTTCTTGACTAATGCATCCGTAAATTACAAAGTATCCAAAGAAGCAACATTGCAATTCGGAGTACAAAATATCTTCAATCGTGAATACTATGCGAGAGAAGCAACAGGTGGCCGCACGTATAATGTAGGTATGAAATTCAAATTCTAATACAATATAATATTAATAATATGAGACGTTCCGACGAGGGGCGTCTCATTTTGTTACCTACTAGATGTTGTATAACCAATTGGAATAGCACTACCATAGGCAATGGCTCTTACCAATGGTATACTAAAGAGGATATAAAGATATTCATAGTAGGGGTCCAAGTGATTCGTAAGGGGAGTATGTATGAATTATAAGAGAAATGTACTAGCAGGACTTGTTATGGCATGTTTGAGCACGGTACCATTTGTGTATGGAGCGTCGGCAGAGCTAGGCTTTCAACAGGTTGTAACGCAACCGGAGATCATTGAGGTAAGCACAGCGGGGCGAGCTGTGGCGATGCGCAAATACCATGAGGTACTCAACTATCCAGAGGGGCTACATATTAAGGTAATTGGTGTAGGGTATGACACGGTGCAGCAGAAGCATCATAATGTAACTGGTATTTATGTATTGGATGGTACGAAGTTAACTGTCCACAAGGGCTTGCAAGTAGATCTAAGTAATGGTCATCCCTATGACCAAGCGGATGAAATGGCTCATTATTACATGAGTGGCATCTACGCAGGCTTTGGGCGTAAACAGATTGATGACCCTAAGTATGACACACAGGTTGTTGTTCACGGGCCTACTGTGATTCATGCCATTGGAAATGGTGTACAGGCCAACAAAGATAGTTATATTACATTAGATGGTCCTGTGAAAATTGAAACTGTACCATTTGAGCAGGCAGATGTGTATGCTGCTATTGTCGAAGAAGGTAGCATTGGCATTGGTACTAACCGATTAGCTGATACCTATACAAGTACAACGATTTCTTCTGTGGAGCAGGTTGATCAGTATCCGACAGTACAAGTGACGGGTAATCTTGGTGTGCTTAACAAAAATTATGGGTTGAACCCTAATCCAGGTCGTCATGGCTCCTATATCGCGATGAATCTTGGCACAAAGGACTCCAATTGGACTGGTGGAGCTTTAAATGAATTTGCTGAAAGTGGCATTAATCCTCATCAATCAGGTATTACCTTAGTATTAAAAAACAATGCCACATGGCATAACCAATGGATTGGAGCAAAACGACATCGTATGGGTCATGAAGAATTGCTATTGGGTACAGGGAAAGGATATGCTTTCACAGGAAGCCACATTCAAAATATCATTGGTGGGGATACTCCAGAAACGGCAGGTATCATATACCAAGAAGATGTATATCCTATCGTAGTGGATGTATTAAAAGGGTATATTAAAGTAGTAGACCGTAGACCTGCTACAATGGATAGAAGCACACCAATCCATGTAAGAAGGAATGAAGGAACGTTGACCATTCTCAAATAGCTATGCATATTTTGCATAGTAATAAAGAAAAGCTTGCATACTATTATCATTTTAGAGTATAATTGTATGGAAGTATTATTACTTGGTCATAAAAGGTGGTTATATGAGTCGTATAAAGAAGGAAGAACGACAACAGTTATTGCGCGAAAAACTGAATATAAGTCCCTTCACGACAGATGAGGAATTGGCCACATATTTTGGTGTTAGTGTTCCTACCATTCGATTGGATCGGTTGGCTCTGGGCATTCCTGAATTACGTGAACGGATTAAGGCAATGGCACAGGAGCATTCTGATGACCGACAGCATATAGATCGGGCAGATGTGGTAGGAGATGTCATTGATTTAGCAGTAGGACAATACGGCATCAGTGTTCTTCGCACTACAAAAGATATGCTGGATCGCTCTGGTTACGTAGAGGCACAATATTTATATGCTCAAGCGAACTCATTGGCGAGAGCCATTGTAGGAGTACCTACGATGATTGCTGGAGTTGGGAATATTAAGTATAAAAGTCTTGTTAAGAGTGATGTCAATTTAGCGGCGAAAGCAGAGTTAGTGCGACAACGAGGAGAAAAATTCTTTATAAAAGTAACAATCAAAGATAACATAAAAGAAGTGTTTCGCGCTAAATTCATTATGGAATCTGTGATAGAATAAAGGTGAACTATGAAGATTGCAGTAGATGCTATGGGTGGCGATTTTGCTCCCCTCGAAATAGTCTTAGGCTCTATCGCCGCTGTGCACGAATATGATACTATGGATATCGTGCTTGTCGGTGATGAAAGTAAAATAAAAGAAATTTTAGAAGCAGAAGGTGAACTGGAGAATCCAAGAATTTCCATTCATCATGCTAGTGAAGTCATAGAAATGCATGAGCATCCTAGTATTGCGTTACGCAAGAAAAAAGATGCATCCATTGCGGTGGCGACACGTTTAGTTCGTGAAAAAATTTGTGATGCGGTGATTGCACCAGGTAGTACTGGGGCGGCCGTGGCATCAGCTTTACTAGGATTAGGAAGAATCAAGGGGATTGAGCGCCCTTGTATTGCTACCCCATTACCAACAGCGAATGGCGTGACAATTATGCTAGATTCTGGTGCTAATGCGAATAGTAAGCCAAAACATCTAGTGCAAGGGGCTATCATGGGATATAACTATGCGCAGTTGTTACTTGGTAAACCTAACCCAACTGTGGGATTGTTAAATATTGGCGAAGAATCCACAAAAGGAAATGAAGTTGTCTTAGAAACCTATCCGTTACTACAAAAACTAAAAACAATCCCTTTTAAAGGGAATGTGGAAGGCCGTGATATTCCAAAAGGAACGGTAGATGTAGTAGTATGTGATGGATTTGTAGGTAATGTGGTGCTTAAATTTGCAGAAGGTCTTGTATCAGTGGTACAAGATATTCTAAAAGAAGGTATCAAACAAAGTAGCATTATCTCTAAACTGGGAGCCTTATTGATTGTTCCTGTGTTTAAGAAAATAAAAAAACGACTAGATCACACAGAAAATGGCGGAGCACCTCTATTAGGGGTAAATGGTGTATTTATCATTTGCCATGGTAGCTCTAAGTCTAAGGAAATTATGACAGCCATTAAAATTGCTGGAGATCTAGTAGAACGGAAATTGATTGAACATATTTCCTCAAGTATTGAAGAAGAAGGGACCCTAACATATGACAATGCTGAATAAGCCAGTCGGAATTATTGGTACCGGTAGCTATGTGCCAGAAAAAGTTCTTACAAATGCAGATTTAGAAAAAATGGTAGATACTAGCGATGCTTGGATTCAAGAACGAACAGGCATTAAAGAACGTAGAATTGCACCAGAAGGTGTAAATGCTTCAGATATGGCTACAGAAGCGGCAAAAAAAGCCTTAGAAGCTGCTAACTTAACAGCAGAAGATATCGATTGTATCATTGTTGCCACCTTAACAGGCGATATGGCAATTCCATCTACGGCATGTTTAGTACAAGCGAATCTAGGAGCTACGAAAGCGGCAGCCTTTGATTTATCTGCAGCTTGTTCAGGATATGTATACTCTTTGATTACAGCTAGTTCTTATATCAATGCGGGATTGTTTAAAAATGTCCTCGTAGTAGGCGTTGAAGTATTATCTCGTGTGGTAAACTGGGAAGATCGCAATACATGTGTTCTTTTCGGTGATGGTGCTGGGGCCGCTGTAGTGTCTACAGTAGAAGAAGGCTATGGTATGCTCGGTATGGATATGGGGGCTGACGGAAGTGGCGGAATGCATCTATGTATTCCATCTGGAGGTACGGCATTGCCACCAACCACAGAGCGTCGTGAAGAGGGGCTTACTTTCATTCATATGAATGGACAAGAAGTATATAAATTTGCTGTAAAAACGATGGGTAAAACTGTATTGAAAGCTCTAGAAATGGCAAATATGGAACTGGAAGAATTAGATTTCTTCATTCCACATCAAGCGAATACTCGCATTATCAAATCTGCAGCAGATCGTTTGCATCTGACAGAAGATAAAGTATTTATTAATTTACCTAAGTATGGAAATACATCAGCAGCATCCATTGCGATTGCTTTAGATGAAGCAGTGCGTGCAGGAAAATTGCAAAAAGGTGATAATCTTGCCGTTGCTGGATTTGGTGCAGGATTAACTTGGGCAAGTCTAGTAATGAAATGGTGCTAAGGAGGAAAAGATGATTAAGACTGATATTTGTGATTTGTTAGGGATAGAGTATCCCGTTCTTCAAGGTGGTATGGCTTGGTTAGGTACAGCTGAATTAGCAGCTGCTGTATCTGAAGCAGGTGGTTTGGGAATTATTGGTGCAGGACATATGCCTCCTGATGTATTCCGTGCAGAAATTCATAAATTAAAAGAACGCACAAGCAAGCCATATGGTTGTAACATTATGTTAATGTCTCCATTTGTGAATGAAGTTATGGAAGTTGCTTTAGAAGAACGCGTACCAGTCATCACAACTGGGGCAGGTAATCCATCCGCATGGGTACCAGCTTTCAAAGAAATCGGTACAAAAGTAATTCCTGTAGTAGCCTCTGTATTATTAGCGAAACGTTTACTTCGTGGTGGTATTGATGCAGTCATTGCAGAAGGTACTGAATCTGGTGGTCACGTAGGGGATATTACTACTATGTGCTTAATCCCTCAAATCGTAGATGCAGTGGACGTGCCTGTAATTGCCGCTGGTGGTATTGCTGATGGTCGCGGTATGGCAGCAGCCTTAGCATTGGGCGCTAGTGCCGTTCAAATGGGTTCTCGTTTCGTAGTATCTGAAGAATGTATTGCCCATGAAAATTATAAGGAAGCTGTATTAAAAGCGAAAGATCGTTCTACAGTGATGACAGGCTTGACAACAGGTCACCCAGTTCGTATCATTGAGAACTTATTAGCTCGTAAATATCAATCCCTTGAGTTCAGCGGAGCACCAAAAGAAGCTCTTGAAAACCTAGGTGCTGGTACACTTAGAAAAGCTGCTATTGAAGGGGAAACTAAAAATGGTTCCGTTATGATTGGACAAATCGCAGGTATGTTAACTGATATTAAACCTTGCGCTACAATCATTCAAGATATTGTTCGTGAAGCAGAAGAAGTTATGTTGAACTTAAAATCTGTTATCCGATAAGCAGGAGGAAGCCTTATGAAAACAGCATTTGTATTCCCTGGTCAAGGGTCTCAAAAAGTAGGTATGTTGAAAGATTTGTACGAAGCGTATCCTATCGTAAGAGAGCGTTTTGCACAAGCAGATGAAGCATTGGGATATTCCATTTCACAATTATGTTTTGAAGGTCCAGATACGGAATTAGTAAAAACAGCAAACACACAACCTGCAATTTTAACAGCTAGTGTGGCATGCTATGAAATTTTAAAAGAGAAAGGCTTTACACCTGATATCGTAGGTGGTCATAGCCTTGGTGAATATAGTGCTCTCGTAGCAGCAGGGGTTCTTGATTTTAAAGATGCTGTTTATGTTGTACATAAACGTGGTGAATATATGCAAGAAGCAGTGCCATTGGGCGAAGGTGCTATGGCGGCTATCTTAGCATTGCCACGTGAAGAAGTAGTTCGCATCTGCGGAGAAGTGAATGATACTGTAGGATCTGTACAAGCAGTTAACTTTAACTGCCCAGGACAAATTGTAATTGCTGGTGCTACAAAAGCCGTAGAAGTGGCAGCTGAAAAAATGAAAGAAGCTGGTGCTAAGCGTGCTGTTATGTTACCAGTTAGTGCGCCTTTCCATAGTCGTTTGATGGAACCAGCAGCGAAACGATTACAAGAAGAATTAGATAAAATCGAAGTAAAAGATGCTCAAATTCCTGTTGTAGCGAATATTACAGGTGAAATTCTAAAAGATGGTGCTACTATTAAAAACGCTTTAGTAAAACAAGCGGCTGCACCAGTACTTTGGGAAGATTGTGTAGCTACAATGGTAGACTTTGGAGCTACTCGCTTTGTAGAAGTAGGTCCTGGCAAAGTGTTGACAGGTTTCACTAAAAAAATTAATAAAGCAATGGAATTAGCCAATGTTGAAGATGAACCATCCTTAGCAGCAGCGATTGCATTCTTACAAGGAGAATAACATGAATTTAACAGGTAAAGTAGCGTTAGTTACTGGTGCATCCCGTGGTATCGGGCAAGCCACTGCTATTGAATTAGCAAAGGCTGGAGCAGATGTAGTAGTAAACTTTATTGGTAATGAAGCAGTAGCACAAGAAACTGTAGATGCCATTGAAGCATTAGGCCGTAAAGCAATTAAAATTAAAGCTGATGTAGGTAATGCTGAGGATGTACAGGCTATGGTGGATGAAGCAGTAGCTGCATTTGGTCATATTGACATTCTTGTAAACAATGCAGGTATCACTCGTGACGGATTATTGATTCGTATGAAAGATTCCGACTGGGATGATGTATTGAATATCAACTTAAAAGGTGTATACCTAGTGACAAAAGCAGTTGCTAAGCTTATGGTAAAACAACGTGCTGGTCGCATTATCAACATGACATCTGTATCTGGTGTTACAGGTAATGTGGGTCAGGCCAATTATGCCGCTGCTAAAGCAGGGGTAATTGGCTTTACTAAAACTTGTGCCAAAGAATTAGCCGCTCGTGGTATTACTGTGAATGCAGTAGCACCAGGATTTATTGAAACAGCAATGACAGATGTATTACCTGAAAAAATTAAAGAAGGTATTGCAGCTACAGTTCCGTTTGGTCGCATGGGTCAACCGGAAGAAATTGCTAGTGTAGTAACATTTTTAGCGTCTGACTTTGCAAGTTATATTACTGGCCAAGTTCTCAATGTAGACGGCGGAATGGTGATGTAAACGCAAGATCCTATACATAGACTACGTGAAAGGAGGTGTATGTAATGAGCACATTTGACAAAGTAAAAGCTATTGTTGTTGAACAATTGGGCGTTGACGAATCTGAAGTGGCTATCGATTCCACTTTCATCGATGATTTGGGCGCTGACTCTCTTGACATCGTTGAATTGATCATGGCATTTGAAGAGGAATTCAATATTGAAATCCCTGATGATGTTGCTGAAAAAATCAAAACTGTAAAAGACACAGTTGATTACATCGATTCTACAAAATAAGTCTTAGCACTTATGCACCACGAAAGGGGGCTAAGCCCCCTGAGTGGATGTGCACATAGGAGGAATAATAGTGAAACTCCCTGAACTTCGAATAGGGAAATTGGTAGCCAAAGTACCGGTAATTCAAGGTGGAATGGCAATCCGATTGTCTACAGCTCGGTTGGCTGCAGCAGTTGCAAATGAAGGTGGTATCGGCTTGATTGCAGCATCTGGCATGCCTTTTGATGAATTACGATACGAAATACAATTAGCAAGAAAATTATCGCCTACGGGCATTATCGGTATAAATGCAATGGTAGCCGCTACAGAATTTTTAGGCCTTGTAAAAACGGCCATTGAAGAGGGCATTGACCTTGTTGTAGCTGGCGCTGGATTTTCCAGAGATATGTTTGCTTTAGGACGTGAATCTGGTACACCTATCGTACCTATCGTATCCACGCCTAAATTAGCTCGTATTTCTGAAGGATTAGGAGCCTCCGCAGTCATTGTGGAAGGTTGTGAAGCAGGTGGTCACTTAGGTACAGACCGCTCCTCTCGTGAGTTAGTACCAGAAGTAGTAGCAGCTGTAAAAAACATTCCAGTCATTGGTGCTGGTGGGGTTCTTGATGGAGCAGATATTGTAGAGATGATTAAACTTGGTGCTAGTGGTGTACAAATGGGAAGCCGTTTTGCTGCTAGTGTGGAGTGTAATGCCTCTGATGAATTGAAAAAAATGTACGTTCGTGCAGACGCTCCAGAAGATATTGTCTTGATTCAAAGTCCAGTAGGACTTCCAGGACAAGCGTTGCGTAATAAGTTTGCAGAAACAGTATTAGACGGTACAGTACCGCCACCTACAGAGTGTCATCGATGCTTGAAGCATTGTTCTCACAAATTCTGTATTATTAAAGCCCTTTCACGTGCTCAACAAGGAGATGTGGAAACGGGATTAGTATTCTCAGGTAATAATATGCGAAAAGTAGACTCCATATTACCTGTGAATGAGATTTTTGCTCGCCTAGTTTCAGAGGCAGCAGCCATTGATTAAATGAGATTATAAAGAGGTGGAATAATGGAAAGACGTGTTGTTATTACTGGTTTAGGTGCTGTGACACCAGTGGGAATCGGTAAAGATGACTTTTATAATGCATTGCTACGTGGCGAATCTGGTATCGGTCCAATTACTCGATTTGATGCAAGTGATTATGCAACTCGTATTGCAGGAGAAATTAAAGATTTTGATCCAACACAATTTGGAATTGATAAAAAAGAAGCGCGCCGTATGGACCGCTCTGCAGCATTTGCTATTGCAGCGGCAGTGCTTGCACAAAAAGATGCTGATTTAGATTTAGACAAAGAAGAAGCAGATCGTTGTGGTACTGTAGTTGGTACTGGTATCGGCGGTATTGATTCTATCCACGATGTATATGTGACTTTATTTGAAAAAGGTCCAGGTCGTGTAAGTCCATTTGCAGTACCTATGATGATTGCCAACATGGTATCTGGTCGTGTATCTATCCAATTAGGACTGAAAGGACCAGTAGAAACTGTTGTTACAGCGTGTACTTCTGGTACTAATGCGATTGGTGAAGCATTCCGAATGATTGCACATGGCCAAGCAGATGTTATGTTCGCTGGTGGTACAGAAGCGGCAGTTTCTCCAGCAGCAGTAGCTGGTTTCGCATCTATGAAAGCTATGTCCACACGCAATGATGAGCCTACAAAAGCATCTCGTCCATTTGCAGCTGACCGCGATGGATTCGTAATGGGTGAAGGCTCTGGCATGATCGTATTGGAAGAATTAGAACATGCAAAAGCACGTGGTGCGCATATCTATGCAGAAGTTGTAGGATATGGTACTAATGGTGATGCATATCATATTTCTTCTCCTGCACCAGGCGGCACACAAGCCCGTAAATGTATGGAATTAGCATTAAATGATGCAGGTATTAAACCTGAGGAAGTTGACTATATCAACGCTCATGGCACATCTACATCCATTAATGATGCAAATGAAACTTTGGCAATTAAACAATTATTTGGAGATCATGCTAGCAAATTAGCAGTAAACTCCACAAAATCTATGACAGGTCACTTATTAGGTGCGGCCGGTGCTATTGAAGCCATTGTTATGGCAATGGCTATTGAAACTGGCAAAGTGCATCCAACAATTAACCTAGATAATCCAGATCCAGAATTGGATTTAGATTATGTATCTGACGGAGCTCGTGATATGAAAGTTGATGTAGCTCTTTCCAATTCCTTTGGTTTCGGTGGACACAACGGTACTATCGTTGTTCGTCGTTATGAGGCATAATTGTGAGTGCTCCTAAAAGTAGCAAAGTAACTAGCAAGGCTCGTGAAGAATCACTTCACGAGCTTATTGCGAATTTACAATTGCCATTACAAAATATAGGCACTTTGAATCGTGCTTTGACACATTCTTCCTATGCGAATGAACATAAATTATCTCATGAACATCATAATGAACGTTTAGAGTTCTTAGGGGATGCTGTGTTAGACCTTATTATAGGAGAATATTTATTTATTACATATCCAGAAATGACTGAGGGTGAACTGACTCGTTTAAAAGCTTGTACTGTATGTGAAGGTTCTTTAGCTGCATGTAGTCGTACCTTGGAATTAGGTACCTACTTACGATTAGGTAGAGGGGAACGTCATTGCGGTGGAGCAGAGCGAAACTCTATTTTAGCAGATACTTTTGAGGCTGTCTTAGGAGCTATCTATTTAGAGTGTGGTTACGAAGTGGGAAAACAGTTTGTTTTGAGTCATTTGCATGGATATCTCCAAATGGCACTTTCAGGAAAAGTAGGAAAAGATTTTAAAACATTGCTCCAAGAGTTGGTACAACAAAAAGGAGAATCTGTGATACGGTATCATGTCATTAATGAGGAAGGACCGGATCATAATAAATTTTTTACTATGGAAGTGGTCGTTGATGGAATTCCATCAGGAGTAGGTTCTGGACGAAATAAAAAAGTAGCAGCTCAAGCAGCTGCAAAAGAGGCTTATGAAAAGCTTATACAATAGTAAGGATTGAGGGGTGGGGAACCACTCCCTTTTTCTTTGATAAGAGTAAAATGGGTCATATGGTTGTGATACCATGAAACTGACTGTCATGATACAATAGATGAGTACCTATTAAGTACTGATAGGATTGTCATATATCATCTTGTATGATGTAGTTTATAAAGAATTGTTTACACACACGAAATACCTATAGTTAAGGGGGATCCTATGAGAAAAGTAAAAAAAGAGAAAACTAGACTACTTCCATTTTTTATTCCTCATATTGGGTGTCCTTATATTTGTGTATTTTGTAATCAGCCACGTATTTCTGGACAACAAGAAATGGTATCGGTGGATACTATCCGTAGGGCTATTCGTGAGGCAATATCTGAACAAGGTCACAAAGGACAATGGGAAGTGGCATACTTTGGCGGTAGCTTTACGTCTATCCCACAAGAAGTGCAAAATACATTATTGGAGCCTGCTACAGAAGCATTTCAACAGGGATTAATTCAAGGAATCCGCTTGTCTACTCGACCTGATGCTATCAGAGCAGATCGATTGAAAGAGCTTTATACTAGTGGTGTAAGAACCATTGAATTAGGGGTACAAACATTAGATGAAGATATGCTTGTAGATGCTAAACGAGGGCATACGGTAGAAGATGTGGAACAGGCGTGTAAGATGATACGTGAACAAGGTATAACCTTGGGTATACAATTACTCCCGGGGTTACCTGGTGAAACTTGGACTACTTTAGTAAAAACGGCGGTGAAAGCCGGTCAATTGCAGGCTGACTTATGTCGCATTTATCCTGTGATTGTCATTGAAGATACCGAACTAGCTGATCGTGTTCGTGAAGGTAGTTATGTACCATTAACAATAGAACAAGCGGTATCCTATAGTGCTTTTTTAAAATCCTATTTAGAAGGCAAAGGTACACAGATCATACGTGTAGGATTACAAAGTACAGAAGATTTTGATGCTGGTCGTGGTATTGTAGGAGGACCCTATGCTCCTGCTTTTGGAGAATTGGTAGTCAATTATGAATGGCTTCAAGCTATCCAGCAAACCATAGAAGAACACCTTGAAGTATTTGGTATGATTCATAAGGTCATTGTAGAATATCCAAGACCTTTTACATCAAAGATACGTGGGTTGAAGAACAGAAATATAGAGTACTTTGGACAGGAATATAAGCAGATAGAATGGACTTGGCAAGAAAAACAGGAAAATAACAATACTGGAGTATTGCATGTCATGATAGATCATATACTATATAGCTTGTCTCTTTAAATAGCGAGTTATGGTTATACAACAATGGATTAACTAATATTCTGTAGAGCAAGTATGTGATGAGAGATTAGAAATAGGTATCAGGTTAGGATATAGTATGAACAATATGTTATATTGTGTAAATTTGAAACATACCTATGTATACATAGAAAGGAAGCGGTCATGCAATTATTGCGACTAGAAATGAAAGGATTCAAGTCCTTTGCTGATAAAACGGTAGTGTCTTTTTCTCCAGGCATGACTGGGATTGTAGGACCTAATGGTAGCGGTAAAAGTAATATTACTGATGCGATTCGTTGGGTCTTAGGGGAATCGAATGTACGCCATTTGCGTGGACAAAAAGCAGAAGATATTATTTTTTCTGGCACAGAAGCTCGTCGCCCTCACAATACGGCAGAGGTAAACTTAATTTTTGATAACAGTGATGGCACTTTGGGCAAAGAATTAGCAGAAGTTGTTATCACACGCCGTATGTATCGCAATGGTGAAAGTGAATTCCAAATCAATAAGAGAAATTGCCGGTTAAAAGATATTCATCTATTATTAGCTGATACAGGCTTAGGTAAAGATTCTATGGCCATCATCGGGCAGAATCGTATCGATGCTATCTTGAATAGTAAACCAGAAGAACGTCGCTTAATTTTTGAAGATGTAGCAGGTATCTCGCGCTTTAAAATGAATAAAGAAGATGCCATTCGGCGTATCAATAGTACAGATCGTAATATGGAACGATTAGATGATGTGATGAGTACACTAGGAGATCAATTAGTAGAATTAGAGGCGAAAGCTAATGTGACACGTGAGTACAATACATTATCACAGGATAAACGTAGCTATGATGGAGCTATAGCTTTTCATGAATATAAAACTGCGGATCGTTTATTTACACGCCAAGAAAACGAAAACTTATCCTACCTACGTGAGCAAGAAGAATTAGAAACTAGTTTAGATACAATCCAAGAGACCTATAAGACTACACAAAATGAGCTTCAATCATTTCGTGAAACTCACCAAAGTATGGAAGATGAATATGCCACTTTACAAGGTAAACTAGGGGAACTGACTGGACAAATTGAAGTAGCTCGCTTAAAAGAAGCCAATATGGTAGAAGAGTTAAAAGATGGAGAAGAACAGTTAATAACTTGGAAGGAAGAACTGAAAGAGAAAGTGCAACAGTATGACCTTGATTTAGCATCCCTGAACGAGGAAGAAAATACTTTAGAAGTTATTGGCAAAGATGTGAAACAGGCTAAATCTAATTTGCAAAGCACTCGAGACTCTCTTAGCCAAGTGAAGGCTGATTTAGATGGTATGCGCATAGCGGAGCAGCATGCTCATGAGCGTCATATTCGTGTTGTTCGTGAATTGGAAGAAACTCGCCATCAATTAGCAAGAGCGGAAGAGTTAGAAACACAAAAGAAAGATGATGCGCAACGTTTACAAGCGACCTTGCAAGATTTAGAGCAATCTATGACACAGGCAAAAGTGCAATTAGAGGAGCAACAACAGGTTGTCAATGAAGCACAGGAAGCATTGCAGACAGCCCGTCAATCTTTGTCAAATATAGAGAGCAAACGCAGTCAAACAAATCAGCAACTTATAGAAACTCAGAGAGAGTTGCAAGCTAAAGAAGGACGCTTAGAACTGCTACATAGCTGGGAAGAGCTACACGAAGGCTATCTGGATGGAACAAAACATGTGTTACAAGCGAAAGAATCTTGGTCTTCACATATTCGTGGAGCTATTGGTGATGTATTCACTGTGGAAGAAAAATTCTTAGTGGCCATTGAAACTGCTTTAGGTGGTGCTATTCATCAAGTTATCACAGAGACAGCAAAGATTGCTTCCGAAGCAGTACAATACTTAAAACGCACACAAGGTGGTCGTGTTACCTTTTTGCCTATGGATATGGTACGAGGAAAACGTCTGGATCATAAAGCCTTAACATCGCCTTATGTATTGGGATTAGGTGTAGACTGCATTCAATTTGATATACAATATACAGGCGTATTTAATCAGCTATTAGGGCGTACTTTGATTGTAGATACCTTGGATCATGGATTAGCATTGCAAAAAGAATATCATCAACAATTGCGGATTGTTACCTTAACAGGAGAGCAATTGCAACCAGGTGGTGCCTTAACGGGTGGTGCTACGAAACGGAAAAAAGTATCTATCTTATCTCGTAAAGAAGAGCAAGATACATTGCAGCAAGATATTCATACATTACGTGATACAGCACAGGTGTTGCAACAGACTTTACAAGGACTAGACAAAGAAATAGAAGCTTTGACACAGTCTGGTAAGGGATTACGTCAAACCTATGAACAAGAAGAATTACAGTTGCGTAGTTTACAGCAAGAGCAACAACGCTTCCAAGGAGAACAAGTTAACTTAAGTGGAATGGTGCAGACCTATCATGAGGAGCTACAAAAGGTTCAAGAAAAGCAAACTACCTTAGGGGAGAATATTAAAAGGCTAGCAGATGAACTTTCACAGTTAGAGAATCGAGAAGGATATCAAGAGCAAGTCGCAACCTTAGTTGCTCAAGAGAAAACTTTACAAGACCTAGAACGTGAACAAAATGAAGAATTGCAAGGAGTACGCTTACGATGGGAACAATCTAGATTATTGTTAGAACAAAGCAAAAAAGAATTAGCTCAATTAGAACAACACATCAAAGATAAAAAAGTAGAAATTACAAGTTTAGATCGAAGATTGGATCAGTTAGGTGAAGACGCCATACGCTTAGGTGGTGAACCAGCTTTAGCATTAGAATCAGAGAAACAAGCAATAGAAAAACGGATAGCAGCCATTGGAGAAGCTCGTAAAGGCGGACAAGAAAAAGTACGTGCTTGGGAATTGCAATTAAGTCAATTGCAAGAAGAACGAAATCAAAAAGAACAGCGTCAACGAATTGTACAGAAAAAACTAGTGGACCTACAAGAAGGGTTAACAAAATATCAACTACAAGGCGAACAAGCATTGGAACAATTGGGTGCTTTAGGGTATACTAAACAAGAGGCGCAGAATATACAGTTAGGTGGCTCCGTACATGAGTGGAAACAACAACATGCGAGCTTGGCAAAACAGATTGAAAACTTAGGGGCTATCAATCCTAATGCGATTGCAGAATATGAAGAAGCGGAAGAAAAGCTAGCATTCTATCATGCACAAAAAGAGGATTTAGTGATAGCGAAAGAGCAACTAGAAGGCGTTATTGCTGAAATTGATGGGGCTATGTCTGAACAGTTGCAAGGTGTTTTAAGCGATATTCGAGAGAAATTCCAACATGTATTCGCTCAATTGTTTGGCGGCGGTACAGCGCAAATTGTAGCATCAAATCCAGAATCAATTTTAGAAAGTGGCATTGATTTTTATATCCAACCGCCAGGAAAGAAGCGCCAACAATTGAGCTTATTATCTGGTGGGGAACGAGCATTGACGGTCATTGCATTATTGTTTGCATTGCTGGATTATCGACCAGCTCCATTCTGTGTACTTGACGAAGTAGATGCCGCTTTAGATGATGCCAATGTGGAACGATTTAGCCAATATTTGCATAACTTGGGGGATGCCACACAATTTATCGTGGTGACTCATCGTAAACGGACCATGGAATCAGCTCATGTCTTACAAGGGGTGACTATGGTGGAACGAGGGGTGTCACGTTTATTAACAGTAGCCTTTGATGAAGTAAAGGAGAATGACGACTATGGCATTTAGTTTTTTTGACCGTGTGAAAGCGGGCTTAGAAAAGACAAAAAATAATTTTGTAAAAAAAGTAGAAACCATCGTTATCGGTTATGCAGAAATTGATGATGATTTTTTAGATGATTTAGAAGCTACTATGCTAGTAGGTGATTTAGGGCCTAAAACAACGGCCTATTTAATGAAAGAAATCCGTCGTGGTGTTACGGAAGGGATTATCAACAATACTAGCGAAGTGATGCCTTTCATGGAAGAGCGTATTACAGAAATGCTAGGAGCCCAAGAAGAAGTGTTGGAGCTCCACAAACCAGAAGTAATCTTGGTAGTGGGAGTGAATGGTGTTGGTAAAACAACAACCATTGCGAAATTAGCTCATTACTATGCAGAGCAAGGTAAAAAAGTAATCATTGCAGCAGGGGATACATTCCGGGCAGCTGCCTCTGAACAATTATCCATTTGGGCCGATCGCGTGGGTGTATCCATTGTAAAACATAAGGAAGGGGCGGATCCAGCAGCAGTGGTATTCGATGCCTGTGCCTCAGCAGTTGCTAAAGAAGCAGACTTAGTCATTGTAGATACAGCAGGGCGCTTGCACACAAAAGTAAACCTTATGGAAGAGTTGAAAAAAATCGGCCGTGTAGCAGACAAACAAATTCCAGGTGCACCGCATCAAACCTTATTAGTACTGGATGGTACGACAGGTCAAAATGCGGTGAGTCAAGCAAAACTATTCGGTGAAGCAGTACCTGTGACAGGGATTGTGGTGACTAAATTAGATGGTACCGCAAAAGGTGGTGTAGTTATCTCTATCAAAGAAGAGTTGGGAGTTCCTGTGCGTTGGATTGGAGTGGGTGAGCAAATGGATGATTTACGTCCTTTCAATGCGAAAGAATTTGCTAATGCCCTCTTTGACAAAGGAGAATAGTGGACCATGACTAGAAAACAATTATATGACTATGTGGTGGACCAAAATGAAATGAATGGTTATGGTATCGATAGAGACAGTATTGAATGTGCTGTAGATATTATGGAATTTGTAGGCGGTGATTTGTACAGACCTCTTACACGCTTACTCTTAAGTAATTGGAAAGAAATTGCTAGCCGTATTGAAAGCTACACCGATGAGCAATGGAACTTTGTCCATCGTATTGCGGAGAATATGAAGCAGTCTTTAGAACATGACCATGGCGATGAAAGTCATCATTTATCTGATTGTGGTATTGCCATCTTCATCGAAATGTTAGAAGGTGATGACACAGCCACACAAACCTTGCAAGGAGATACGCCGATTACTGAAGAAGAATTGCGCCGGATTCGTGGCAAGGGATAGCTGTACGTTCCGTATTAATAGAAATACAACAATAGATAGTAAGTAATTGTAGGCATTATTTCCTAGGTTTTAATGAGCCTAGTAATACAATAAACATATAGCAGATAGTAAAAGAAAAGTTGGATCTTTGATTCAGCTTTTCTTTTTATATCATCTCCATCGTCAGAAGAACTGGCATCGTTGAAGAGTCTCACCCGCCATTTTCTTCTGTTCAACCATCAGTAGGAATGCATGGAAATCTGTATATTTGTATCGAACATACAGTACAATAGTATGGCTATTCGTGATATAATATAGAAGTTACTAGATATAGAATTAACAATGAACTTTCACGATTATAGAGATAGATATATAAGGAGGGACTATGAGCGGATTGCATCATTTTCCTGAAGAAGGCATACCCTTTCAAGTAGAGGCCCCCTATTCACCGATGGGTGACCAGCCGAAGGCCATCCAGTCTTTGGCGGACGGTATTGAACGAGGGGAATGGGCACAGGTATTACTAGGTGCTACAGGCACGGGAAAAACATATACCATGGCTAAACTCATCGAGGCTGTACAAAAGCCGACTTTAATCATTGCCCATAATAAAACATTAGCAGCCCAATTGGCTAGCGAGTTCAAAAGCTTTTTCCCTAAGAATGCAGTGGAATACTTCGTATCCTATTACGATTATTACCAACCAGAGGCGTACATTGCCTCTACGGATACATACATTGAAAAAGATGCATCCATCAATGAAGAAATCGATAAATTGCGCCACTCGGCGACAATGAATTTATTTGAGCGGAAAGATGTAATCATCGTCGCATCTGTCAGCTGCATCTACGGCTTAGGAGACCCAGAGGACTATAGCACGCTTTGTGTATCCTTGCGACAAGGTCAGGAATATAGCCGTGACGACATTCTTCGTAAATTGGTATCTATTCAATATACTCGTAATGATATGAACTTTGTACGAGGTACTTTCCGAGTACAAGGAGATACGTTGGAAATTTTCCCTGCCGGTACCAGTGAAAGAGCCATTCGAGTAGAAATGTTCGGAGATGAAATTGATCGTTTAGTGGAAATCGATGTGCTTACAGGTGATGTTATCGTAGAGCGTAAACACGTGGCTATCTATCCAGCTTCTCACTATGTAACGACGAAGGAAAAGTTAGACCTTGCCATTGGGCGCATCGAGACAGAATTGGCTGAACGTTTGGCATACTTTAATGAAAATGGCCGTCTCTTAGAAGCGCAACGCTTGGAGCAACGCACACGATATGACATTGAAATGATGCAGGAAATGGGCTATTGCTCAGGCATTGAAAATTACTCCCGTCTATTGTCCAACCGTCAACCGGGGGAAGCACCTATGACGCTCATCGACTATTTCACAGATGATTTTCTTATCATCATTGACGAATCCCATGTGACATTGCCACAAATTCGTGCCATGTATAATGGTGACCAAGCGCGGAAACATAATTTGATCGACTATGGATTCCGCTTGCCATCGGCAGCGGATAATCGACCTTTAAAATTTGAAGAGTTTGTGGAACGAATCAATCAAATCGTCTATGTATCGGCTACACCAGGACCTTATGAAATGGAAGTGCAGACGAATGTGGCGGAACAGATCATTCGTCCAACAGGTTTGCTAGATCCTATTATCGAAATCCGACCTATTAAGGGGCAGATGGATGATTTATTAGGGGAAATTAAAGACCGTGCGAAGTCAGATGAACGGGTCCTAGTTACTACATTGACGAAAAAAATGGCAGAAGACTTAACGAATTACCTAAAAGAGATGGGGATTCGAGTACGCTATTTACACTCCGACATTGCCACCATTGAGCGTGCCGATATTATTCGTGATTTGCGAGCTGGTGTATTTGATGTCCTCGTAGGAATTAACTTACTGCGGGAAGGTTTAGACATGCCAGAAGTATCCTTAGTGGCTATCTTAGATGCCGATAAGGAAGGTTTCTTGCGCAGTGATACGTCCTTGATTCAGACTATAGGCCGTGCGGCTCGTAATGAAAAAGGGAAAGTTATCATGTATGCGGACCGCATCACAGGCTCTATGCAACGTGCCATGGATGAAACAGAACGTCGTCGTGCTCTGCAAGAGTCCTACAACACAGAGCATGGTATTACGCCACGCACAGTGCGCAAGGAAGTGAAAGACTTAATTGAGTTGACCAAAGTAGAAGGAGAAGTTGCTGCTTCTAAAAAAGGTCGCAAGCCTAAAGCAGATAGTCCTGTGGTGTATGATAGTACAGCGCCGACAGGGATAGTGGCAGAAACAGTGCAGTCACTTTCAATGAAGCCACAATACGAAACGAAAGAAGACGTGTTTAATGCCATTGAAGAGACCACACGCCTCATGAAAGCAGCGGCGAAACAATTAGAATTTGAACGAGCTGCAGAGTTGCGTGATGAATTGGGTAGATTGCGCCAATTGTGGTCAGATATGAATGAAGAATAGGAGTTATTTTGAAAGATCAATTAATTATAAAAGGAGCTCGTCAACATAATTTGAAGAATATTGACGTGGCTCTACCAAGAAATCAATTCATCGTATTAACAGGATTAAGTGGATCTGGTAAATCATCCCTAGCCTTTGATACGATTTATGCAGAAGGACAACGGAGATATGTGGAGTCTTTATCTGCCTATGCTCGCCAGTTTTTGGGGCAAATGGATAAACCAGATGTAGATTATATTGAGGGGCTTTCACCAGCTATCTCCATTGATCAAAAGACAACGAGCCGTAACCCTCGGTCTACGGTGGGAACAGTGACAGAAATTTATGACTATTTGCGCTTATTATTTGCTCGTATTGGCCGAGCTTACTGCCCTACTTGTGGAGAAGAGATTGCCCAACAGACGATTGAACAAATTACAGATTTGGTCATGAAATTACCAGAACGCACTAAAATTATGGTGATGGCTCCAGTAGTGCGGGGCAAAAAAGGGCGCCATGAAAAAGTGTTGGAACAAATCCGTAAAAATGGATTTGCTCGCGTTCGCATCAATGGAGAGATACATACCTTTGATGACGAAATCAACTTGGATAAAAATAAGAAACACAATATTGAAATTGTTGTGGACCGTCTGGTGATCAAGGAAGGCTTAGAAAGCCGTTTAACAGATTCTTTGGAAACGGCTATTCATCATGGAGAAGGGTTTGTCATTATTCAAGAGGTGGATGGCCCAGCCCATCAATTTAGTGTTCATTTTACCTGTCCTAATGGTCATATTTCATTGCCAGAAATTGAACCTCGTATGTTTTCCTTCAACAGTCCCTTTGGGGCTTGCCCATCTTGTTTGGGATTAGGCAGTACCATGGAGGTCGATGAGGACCGAGTGATTCCTGACCCTACAGTATCTTTTGCAGATGGTGCGGTAGCGCCTTTGAGCTCTAACCCCAATGCATGGTTCATGCGCCAATTAGAAGGTTTGCTGAAAGCGCATGGCTATACATTAGAAGCGAACTTTTCAGAACTGCCGACAGCGTTACAAAAAGAAGTGCTGTACGGTAGCACTGAGAAAGTAACGTTCGACTATGAAAATATGCGTGGAGAGGTGAAAACATTCCACACCGAATATGAAGGTATTTTGCCAATGGTGAAACGCCGTCATGCAGAGGCTACTACGGATAGCATGCGAGAAGAGTTCGAATCCTATATGTCTATTAAACCATGTACAGCTTGTAAGGGTGCTCGTTTGAAACCAGAATCCCTTGCCATTCGTGTAGGGTATAAAAATATAGATGAAGTGACACAGCTAACCATAAGTGAAGCGGGGGACTATTTTGGACATCTCCAGTTGACGGAACGAGAGGCTTTCATCGGGGCTCAAATTTTAAAAGAAATCAATGCTCGCTTAGGATTCCTGAACAATGTGGGCTTAGATTATTTGACCATGAACCGCAGTGCCGGCACTTTATCTGGTGGGGAAGCACAGCGCATTCGTTTGGCTACACAAATTGGTTCGGGACTCGTTGGGGTTTTATACATTCTAGATGAACCATCCATTGGCTTGCATCAACGAGATAATGACCGCTTAATTGAAACACTGAAAGGTTTGCGAGATTTAGGGAACACCTTGTTAGTGGTAGAGCACGATGAAGATACGATGCTAGCAGCGGATTATTTGGTAGATATTGGACCTGCGGCCGGTGAACATGGGGGTCAAATCGTGGCGCAAGGTACAGTACCAGAGGTAATGGCTGTAAAAGAATCCATTACTGGTCAATATTTAAGTGGTCAAAAGTATATTCCATTACCAAAAGAACGGAGAAAACCAACAAAAGCTTGTTTAGAGATTCGTGGTGCTAAAGAGAACAACTTGAAGCAAGTAAACGTAAAGTTCCCTATTGGTTTATTCACAGTTGTAACAGGTGTCAGCGGATCCGGTAAATCGACATTGATCAACGAAATTTTATATAAAGGCGTAGCCAATGCACTCTACAGAAGTCATCACAAGGTAGGTGCGCACAAGGAGATTCGTGGCTTAGAGTACGTAGATAAAATCATTAATATTGATCAAAGTCCAATCGGTCGAACACCACGTTCTAATCCTGCGACCTATACAGGGGTCTTCGATGCGATCCGTGAGTTATACAGCCAAACGAATGAAGCGAAGATTCGTGGCTATAAAGCAGGGCGATTCAGCTTTAACGTCAAAGGCGGTCGCTGTGAAGCGTGTCGTGGTGATGGTATCATCAAAATCGAAATGCATTTCTTGCCAGATGTGTATGTACCGTGTGAGGTATGTAAAGGAGCTCGATACAATCGAGAAACGATGGAAGTGAAATACAAAGGTAAAAGCATTGCCGATGTATTGGACATGGTCGTCGATGAAGCGGTAGACTTCTTTAGTGCTATCCCTAAAATTCATCGTAAATTGGTAACTTTACAAGAAGTAGGTCTAGGCTATATTCGATTAGGACAAGCGGCAACTACCTTGTCTGGTGGGGAAGCACAACGGGTTAAATTAGCCACTGAACTGGCTCGTCGCAGTACAGGAAAAACATTATATATCTTAGACGAACCGACTACAGGCCTTCATGTGGAAGATATTCGTAAATTGCTAGAAGTATTGCAAAAACTTACGGATGGTGGCGATACGGTGGTGGTTATCGAGCATAATTTAGATGTGATTAAAACGGCGGACCATATTATTGATTTAGGTCCAGAAGGTGGTTTCCGTGGGGGTACCATTGTGGGCACTGGCACACCTGAGGAGATTGCCGCTTTACCTGAAAGTTATACGGGGAAATTCTTAGGTCCTGTGCTAGAGAAAACTAGAAACTATATGGAACAACATCCGTTAACTGTTGAGGACACACCATGAATCCTATCGACAGACAGTTGCAAGCGGAAGAAGTGAACTTTAATCCTTCTAGTCAGAAAGACATGATGATGGGTGATGCGGAACAGCAAGCGTATATACTGGAAAAAGTAAGCCATCTGCCTACCACACCGGGGGTCTACTTGTGGCGTGACAAGTATCAGCGCATCATCTATGTAGGAAAGGCCATCAACTTGCGCAATCGAGTGCGGTCCTATGTGCAGCAAGATGTGAATCGCTCTGTGAAAGTGACAGCCATGATGCGCCGTGCTTGGGATGTGGAAACGATTCAAACGAAAACGGAAATGGAAGCTCTTATCCTAGAGGCAACTTTAATTAAGGAGCATCATCCGAAATATAATATTATGCTTCGCGATGATAAGACATATCCCTATGTAAAGATCACTGTGCAAGAGGACTTTCCACGGCTCTTTATGACTCGTCGCTTAGAACGAGATGGAGCGAAGTATTTTGGGCCTTTCACAGATGTCACAGCGGTACATCATGTACTGCGTATCTTGCGCTCCTATTATCCACTACGTACTTGTAAAAGTATGAAAGTAGAGCGACCTTGCTTGCAATATCATATGCATTATTGTGAAGGACCTTGCATGAACTATGTGACGGTAGAATCCTATCGAAGATATATCGATGATATTGTAGCTCTCTTCGAAGGCAAACAAGTACAGATTATCCAAGAGATTACATCCAAGATGGAGCAAGCCTCGGAGGACTTAGAGTTTGAACTAGCTGCTAAGTATCGAGATGACCTCTTGAGCATCCAAAAGGTACAAGAAAAGCAACGCATGGTCACACAGCGAGGCGATATGGATGTACTAGGTATGGCTATCGATGGTCCTATGGCATGCATTCAACTGTTTTTCATTCGTAGTGGTCGTTTGTTGGGACGAGAAAATTACTTTGTTCAACATGAAGGGGATAGCCCAGAGCTAGTGATGACGGAGTTCATCAAACAGTATTATGGAGGATCTACATTCATTCCTAAAGAATTGCTATTACCTATGGACAGTGTGGACCGGGAATTATTTAGTGAATGGTTCACCTCTATGAAAGGGCAACAAGTAGAAGTATCTGTGCCACAGCGGGGTTATAAAAAAGACTTGATCAAGATGGCGGAGGAAAATGCCCAGAACTTCTTGGCAGAACGCCGTCGTCAGTGGCAATACACCATCGATAAAGCCGGTGGGGCTGTGAAAAAATTAGCAGAAGTACTCGACTTGCCAAGATTGCCAGAACGTATGGAATGTTACGATATTTCTCATATGCAAGGGGCAGAAACGGTGGCATCTATGGTTGTCTTTGAAGGTGGAAAGCCAGCAAAACGAGAGTATCGCAGGTTCAAGTTAAAAACAGTACAAGGGAAGCCTGACGACTTTGCATCTATGGCGGAGATTATGGAACGGCGCTACGGCAATGAAAAAGATTGGCCTATGCCAGATTTGATTATCATAGATGGTGGTAAAGGTCAGTTAAATGCAGCCTTACCGGTTATTCGTGCTATGGGTGTTACTGATGTACCTGTCATATCTTTGGCAAAACGAATCGAAGAAGTATTCGTCGAAGGGGAGTCAGAAAGTATTATTCTAGAACACCATACGCCAGAATTACAACTACTACAGCAAATTCGTGATGAAGCCCATCGCTTTGCTATTACCTACCATCGTAGATTGCGTGGAAAGCGGAACTTAGAATCCGTTCTCGACCATATTGAGGGAATCGGTCCAAAACGAAGAAAAGCGCTGTATAAGCATTTTGGGAATTTGGATGCTATGCGAGTGGCGGAATTGGAAGAATTGGAGAGTGTGGAAGGGATGAACAAAAAAGCGGCTTTGGCTGTGTATGAGTTCTTTCGGCGGAACTCACGCTAGGGGGAACGAGTAACATTTGATTATATTGTGAAATCTTGTGGCATATTTGTTATATTGCAAAGGAAACGAGCAACATATTCCTCCGCAAACTGATACAGTGGTTAGGTTTGCTCCGGAACATGTTGCTCGTTTTTAGTGTTGTTTTTATTTAGGC